>Ga0081539_10001531_pt1 | contig 38711 bp, 35 predicted proteins | sample TabmetS4T2R2_FD_71023 | JGI IMG/M metagenome (GOLD analysis project Ga0081539, IMG submission 71023) | Tabebuia heterophylla rhizosphere microbial communities from the University of Puerto Rico - S4T2R2 | ecosystem: Host-associated > Plants > Roots > Rhizosphere ... | reverse complement strand
TCACCAACAACGCGCCGAAGCCCTTCGTTTGGACGAAAACAGCTGACGAGATCCTCACGAAGGTCGCGAGATTTTGTCAGCGAACTTCTAACCCGGGACACTAGCTCTCAATAGTCGCCTCATCGATGAGCATCACCGGGATGTCGTCTTTGATCGGGTATACGCGATGACACTGCTGACACTTGAGCGCTGTGCCGTTCTTGACCAGGGTGACCGGGGTTTTGCAATTGGGACAGGCCAGAATCTCGAGCAGCTCCGGGTCGATTGGCATGAGGAACTATAGCACTGGGCCCCCGACGCGACCGGCATCGGCACCGAACCCGGCCGGCTGCAGTAAAATGCTGCATTACATGGCCTTATTCCGCGCCGCATGTGTTGCTGTCATCCTGGCAACCTGCCTTGGCGGCAGTGCGCAGGCTCAGGCAGCCGACCCGTATTACGACTTTCTGATCGCGCGTCATCTCGAGGGCGCCGGCGATACCGCGGGTGCGCTCGCGGCGCTCGAGCGCGCGGCGGCCGCCGATCCCAAGTCGGCGGAAGTGCGGGCGGAGATTGCCTCGTTTCAGTTCCGCCGCAATCAGCGCGACGACGCACAAAAGGCCGCCGACGCGGCGCTCGCGCTCGACGATGAGAATGTCGAGGCACATCGAGTGCTCGGTCTTATCTACGCAGGGTACGCGGACAACGACCGCACACCTCCCGCGCAGGCGGCGATGTACGTGCGCGACGCGATTGCGCACCTGGAACGAGTCGTTGGACAGGCGCAGGGGATGACGGATCCAACGGTGAACTTCACGTTGGGCCGCATGTATCTGCGAAGCGGCACTCCGGACAAGGCGATCCAGTCGCTCGGGCGTCTCGTCGATCAGAACCCCGGTTCGGTGCAGGGGCGCATCGCTCTCTCGCAGGCGTATGCCGCCAGCAAGGATCTGAAATCCGCGATCGCCACGCTGGAAGAAATCGTCGAAGACGAACCGCGGGTCGCCGCCGCCCTCGGGCAGTATCAGCAGCAGGCGGGATTGAACAAGGAGGCGGTGGAGACGTATACCAAGGCGCTCGAATTGCAGCCGACCAGTCGCGAGCTGAAAGTCCGCCGCATCGTCGCGCTCTACGATGCGAAGGACTACGCGCGCGCCGCGGAGTTCTCGGCCGAGGCGCAGGGTCAGCATCCACAGGATCCGCGCTTCCCTCGTTTGCAGGCGAGCGCGCTGAACGCGAGCGGCAACCGCACGAAAGCCATCGAGGTTCTCGAAAACCTGACCCGTGCGTTTCCGAAGGACACCGTCTCGCAGCTGGCGCTGGTCGACGTCTACAGCAAAGCCGGACGAAAGGCGGACGCCGAGCGTACCCTGCGGCAGATCCTGACGATCGAACCGGAGAACGCCGACGCGATGAACTATCTCGGCTACATGCTGGCGCAGCGCGGTGAGAAGCTCGACGAGGCCATTCGTCTGGTCAGCAAGGCGCTGGAGCGCGAGCCCGAGAACGGCGCGTTTCTCGACAGCCTGGGCTGGGCGTACTTCCGCAAGGGCGATCTGAACGAAGCGGAAAAGTATTTGACCATGGCCGTCGAGAAGATGCCGGGCAACTCCGACGTGCAGGATCACTACGGGGACGTGCTGGCCAAGCGCGGACGCTGGTCGGACGCCGTGGCCGCATGGATGCGCGCCATCGAAGGCGACGGACAGGATATCGACAGGGTGGCGATCGAGAAGAAAATCAGTAATGCCAAAGGACGATTGCAGAACGCGAAATGATGTTCGAGTGACGAGTGCAAGATGCAGAATTAAGTTCGAGTGCGGACAATCCGACTTCCAGTCTTCATTCTGCAATTTGCCATCTGCGTTGCGCTGAGCAGCTGCGCTGCGAAGCGCATTACGCTTCCCGCCGATTCCGGTACCCCGCTTCCTGATTTCGCGGACATACAGTCGCGCGTCTCGCATGCCTGCAGCGGCGCGCGAACGCTGACCGCGGAGCTGTCGCTGTCGGGTCGCGCCGGACGGCAGCGTCTGCGAGGCCGTGTCGTCTCGGGTTTTCAGCGTCCGGCTTCGATGCGACTCGAGGGCGTTGCGCCATTCGGGCCGCCGGCATTCATTCTGGTGGCGCGAGGGGCTGAGGCCACGCTGCTGTTGCCGCGCGACGATCGCGTCGTGCGCGGCGCGAAGGCCGAAGACATTCTCGGTGCGCTGACCGGTGTCGCGCTCGCTCCCGCCGATCTGCAGGCGGTGTTGACTGGTTGCGTCGTGGCCATGCCGCGGGCGGCGAATGGACGCCTGCATAACGGCGGGTGGGCATCCCTCGATCTGGAAGGGGGCGCGGTCCTTTATCTGCGCCAGCAGTCCGGCATGTGGCGTGTCCGCGCCGCGCGTCGAGGTGAATGGGTGATCGAGTACGCGATGTGGCAAGGCGATTTCCCGTCGCTTGTGCGGCTGCAGTCCACCGGGACCGCGCAACGGATCGATCTGACGGCGCAGGTCTCGCAGCTCGAGGTCAACGTGGATGTCGATGCGAGCGCGTTCACAGTCAACGTGCCTGCCGCCGCGCGTCCACTGTCGCTCGAAGAGCTCCGTGAGAATGGGCCGCTTGGCGCGCAGTAGGCGTCGCACGCGCGCGCGGCGACGAACGCATGCGCGTGAATCGCGCCCGGTGATGGCTGCGCCTGCGGAACGAGTGGACGCGCCCGTTCGCGCGCGTGCCGTCACCGTGCGCGCGCACGCGAAGATCAATCTCGATCTCCGCGTGCTGGGAACACGACCGGACGGCTTCCACGAGCTGCGCACCGTGTTTCAAGCGATCGCCTTGCACGACGAGATCGCCTGCATTCCACGCGAAGGGGCGTTTGCGATCGAATGTGATGTCGCCGGGGTTCCGCTCGACAGCACCAATCTGATCTGGCGGGCCGCCGAGGCGCTCTGGCAGTCGCTCGATCGGCCGACGCCGCTCGGCAACATCGTCGTGCGCCTGCGTAAACAGATCCCGCTGCAGGCAGGGCTCGGCGGTGGGAGCAGCGATGCGGCCGCTGCCCTCGTCGGTCTGACCGCAGCGTGGCGAGCGCCGGTGACTCCCGCTCAATTGACTGACATCGGTGCTGCCATCGGCGCCGACGTTCCGTTCTTTCTGTCGGGAGGTACCGCACTCGGGCTCGGACGGGGCGACGAGGTCTACCCGTTGGCCGATCTGCCGCGCCATTGGATCGTGCTTCTGATTCCAGCCTTCGGTGTGTCGACGGGCGACGCCTACAGCTGGTACGACCGGGATCGGGAGATGGGTCATGCCGCCGGCCGCGAGCCGCAATACGTGCCGGGGCCGTGGCCCTCTCGCGCCGCGCAGATGATCAATGACCTGGAGGGGGCAATTGCCCGGCATCATCCCGAGGTCGACCAGATGAAGGCCGCGTTGCGGCGCGCCGGAGCTATTGCCGCCGCGATGTCCGGCAGTGGCTCGACCGTATACGGGCTCTTCCAACGCCGGCACGACGCGGCAGCGGCGGTCGACAAATTGTCAGACGCTGGCTGGCGCGTGCTGCTGACGCATTCTCTCGGGCGTGCGGAGTATGCGCGGTCGAGCGCGCCTCGCGCGGTGCGCATGGTGCCGAATCAGGCCTGAACGGCCGGTGATTCTGACGACCGTGCCTTGCTGATCCTGCTGAGCGTCGACTACACTAAGGGTTTGCGCCGCCCTCGCTGATCGACTCCTAGCGAGGCGAGGCACCCGCTCGCTAGGAGACAGTGTTTGATTGCCCCGCTTCGCGGGGGCGCCGGCGTGACGGATCGAACAATTAGCGGCGAGCGAGGGTCCGAGGCCGTCAAGCCGGCCATGCGAGTGCGCCTCGGGGCGGAGTGGTGGGGCGTGGCCAAGCGGTAAGGCGCGGGACTTTGGATCCCGTATTCGGAGGTTCGAATCCTCCCGCCCCAAGATCTGGGTAGCTGGGTGGCTCGGTCGCTGGGTAGATGGGAGATCGTTGGGCCCGCCACCTCGCTACCTGGCCGCCTGGCCACCCAGCTACCTGATGCGAATGAGACGACCTCTGAGCGGTGAAGGCCTGATGGCGACCGGGTTCGGCGACCTGAAGGTGTTTTCCGGGAGCGCCCACCCGCAGCTGGCCCGCGAGATTGCCGACTTCCTCGGCATCCCGCTCGGTCAGGCGCGTCTGCGCCGCTTTCCCGACAGCGAGGTGTCGTTTCAGATCGACGAGAACATCCGCGGCGCCGACGTCTTCATCGTGCAGCCGACGTCGAACCCGGTCGACCAGCACCTGATGGAGCTGATGGTGATGATCGACGCGTTTCGCCGTTCATCGGCGGCACGCATCACCGCCGTGGTGCCGTATTACGGCTACGCGCGCCAGGACCGAAAGGACAAGCCGCGCGTGCCGATCTCGGCCAAGCTCGTGGCCAACCTGCTGAGCGCGGCCGGCGCCAACCGTGTGCTGACGATAGACCTGCACAAGGCGCAGATCCAGGGATTCTTCGACATCCCGGTGGATCACTTGTTTGCCGCGCCGGTCATCATCGAATACTGCGCGCGGCTGCATTACGAGGACCTGACGATCGTATCGCCGGATGCGGGTGGTGCCGAACGCGCGCGAGCCTATGCCAAGCGGCTCGATGCGGAACTGGCCATCGTCGACAAGCGGCGAACCGAAGACGGCGCGGCGGAAGTGATGAACGTCATCGGCGACGTGCGCGGCCGGACGTGCATTCTGCAGGACGACATCATCGACACGGCGGGCACCATCCAGAAGGCGGCCACCGCGCTGAAGGACGCCGGCGCCGAGCGGGTGCTCGCCTGTGCGGTCCACGGCGTGCTGTCCGGTCCGGCGATCGACCGGATCGAGAAGTCGCCGCTCGATCAGTTGATCGTGACCAACACGATCCCGCTGCGCGGCGAAGCGCAGCACTGCCGGAAGATCGTCGTGCTGTCGGTGGCGCGGCTGCTCGGTCAGGCGATTCGGAATATTCACGAGGAGACTTCGGTTTCCTCACTGTTTGTATAGTTCCCGGTTCCGGGTTCCATGTTCCCGGTTCCCGCGGTTCGGTGTTCCGGTTCGAAGGAACTCCCGGAACTTGGAACCTGGAACGAGGAACCTGGAACACCAGCGATAGGGATGGGTATGGACGCAACACTTGACGCGGTGAAGAGAGAAGGGCGCAGGAAGAACGAGGCCAATCGCCTGCGCGCCTCCGGACAGATTCCGGCCGTGGTGTACGGCTCGCGGCGCGACGGGCAGAAGCCGGAAGGCGTTGCCATCGCCGTCGATCCGAAGGCCGTGATGCGCATCCTGCACTCGGACTCGGGCGCAAACACGCTGATCAATCTCAAGCTCGATGGCAACGAAGCGCGCGTGATGGTGAAGGAGTATCAGCTCGACCCGATCACGCACCAGCTCCTGCACGCCGACTTCTATCAGCTGGCGATGGACAAGGCGATCACCGTGACCGTGCCGGTGGTCCTCCGCGGTGAAGCACGCGGCGTCAAGCAGCAGGGTGGTCTCATCGATTTCGTCACGCGCGAGATTCAGGTGCAGTGCCTGCCGACGGACATTCCCGAGCACATCGACGTCGACGTGTCCGAGCTTGGCCTCAATGAATCGATTCGCCTGCGCGAGCTCCCCGTCAGCCCGAAGTGGAAGGCGCTCACCGACGGCGAGACGATGCTGGTGCACGTCGTGATGCCGAAGGCCGAGGAGTCGGCGCAGGCCGCGGCGGAAGCCGCAGCGCCGGCCGCCGCGGAGCCGGAGGTGATCAAGAAGGGCAAGGCGGACGAGGACAAGGACAAGGACAAGGACAAGGACAAGGACAAGGAGAAGGAGAAGGAGAAGAAATAGTCCCTTGCATTTTCAATTTTCAATTTTCAATTTTCGATTTGAGGACTTGAGGATTGATTTGAAGATTTGACGTGTGCACATTTGAAGATTCAGATGTTCAAATCTGAAAATTCGAAGATGTTCAAATCAATTCTCAAATCCTCAAGTTGAAGATTGAACATTCATGAAGCTTATCGTCGGTCTCGGCAACCCCGGTCGGGAATATCGGGAGACGCGGCACAACGTGGGCTTCATGGTGGTTGACGAGATCGCGCGGCGGCACGGGTTGTCGTGGGCGATGGCTCCGTCGCAGGTGCCCGACGCGTTGGTCACCAAGAAATATGGAACGACGCCTTTGCTGCTGGCCAAGCCGCTGACGTTCATGAACCGCAGCGGCGATGCGGTCGCGGCGCTGGCGCGCTACTACGACATCCCCGCGGCGGACCTGCTCATCGTCGTCGACGAAGCGGTGTTGCCGTTCGGCAAGCTGCGGGCGCGGGCGCGCGGATCGGCCGGCGGGCACAACGGTCTCAAGTCGATCGTCGAGCGGCTTGGAACGCAGGAATTTCCCCGGCTGCGGCTGGGGGTCGGGCGCGGTGATGGGCGGCGCGATCTCGCCGATCACGTGCTCGCGACATTCGAGCCGGAGGAACGTGCCGAGCTCGACTCGGTCATCGCCCGGGCGGCCGACGCCGCCGAGATGTTTGCCGTGGACGGCATCGCCAAGGTGATGAACGCGTATAACCCGGACTCCACGGTGTCCGAACAAACCGACTGACTCCTTGCCACCAGAGGTGGCCCAGGAAGGAATCAGGATTCCTGATACCTGATTCCTTCGGCGAGTCCATAAGGAGACGCATGAACAGGAAGTACGAGCTCGTCTACGTCATCTCACCCGACGTGAGTGACGACCAGGTCAACGAGCTGCACACGCAGGTCGACGCGATCGTGCAGCGCATGGGCGGCCAGATCGAGAGAACCGACAACTGGGGCCGCCGCAAGCTCGCCTATGAAATCGGCCGGCACAAGGAAGGGACCTATGTGCTGGAAGTGATCAACGGCAGCGGCGATCTGATGAAAGAGATCGACCGCCGACTCAAGGTGATCGACAGCGTCATCCGCCATCTCATCGTGCGGGTTGACGAAGAGCAGGGCGTCGTCGAGCGGACGCGGGCCAAGCGGACGGAAACGTCTCGCCGCCGTCGCGTGGCGCGCGGATTGCCGGCCGACCGGCAGCCGGGCGAAGGGCAGCGCGGCGAGCCCGATGACGATCGTGACGAACGCTTCGATCTCGGCGTGGAGGAACTGCGATGAATGGTGGTGGCAAGAAGGGTGGCGGCGGCACGCGCGGACGGAATCAGCAGACGCAGGGGAAGGATGCCGGGCAGCGCCGGCCGATGTTCCGTCGCCGCAAGGTCTGCAAGTTCTGCGCGGACAAGATCGACGACATCAACTACAAGGACACCAAGCTGCTGATGCCGTTCGTCCCCGAGCGGGCCAAGATCCTGCCACGGCGAATCTCCGGCACCTGCGCCATGCACCAGCGGAAGCTGCGCACGGCCATCATGCGCGCGCGTCAGCTCGCGTTGATTCCCTATACCGCGGAATAACCATGGAAGTGATTCTCAGAGAACACGTCGATAACCTGGGGCGCCGCGGCGACATCGTCAAGGTCGCCGACGGCTACGCCCGCAACTACCTGCTGCCCCGCAAGCTGGCGCTGCCGGCGACCGATGGCAACAAGAAGCATGTCGAGCGCGAGCGCAAGATCATGGAGACGCGCGAGGCGGAGGAAAAATCGCAGGCCGAAGCGATTGCCGCTCGCCTTGCCAGCGTCGAGATCACGATCCCGCGCCGCGTCGGCGAGACCGAGCAGCTGTATGGGTCGGTCACGGCGGCCGACATCGCCGAGTACCTGAAGGGCAAGGGATTCGATGTCGATCGGCGCAAGCTGATTCTGCCGGAGCCGATCAAGATGCTCGGCAGCCACAACGTGCCGTTGAAACTGCACCGCGAAGTGACCGTGCCACTCACGGTCCACGTGGTTCGCGAGGGCGGAGACACGGCCGCCTGAGTTACGACACTCCCAACTCCCAATTCCCGACGGCCAGACGCGTCGATTGAGCAAACAATGTTTGGACGTTGGGAGTTGGAACTCGGGAGTTGATCAATTCCTGGGTGTTCGGGGAAACGAGCACTGGAGTGTCGCGAGCGTGCCGGGCTCGTGATGCTTCCCCTCGCCGACCAGATAGACGCGACCGTTCTCGCCGATCGCGACGCCTTCTCCCTGCGGCTCGCCCACCTTGGCCAGCTTGATCGGTGTGCCATGCGCGCCGAGAGCGAACTCCTCGTTTCGAAAGAAGAACAGCTCGGTGTGCGTGCGTACTGCGATCCACTCACCGTCGCGTGATGTTTCCGCATCGGTGACACTTTGGATCGGCAGCATCCCCGCGCTTTGCAGCTTCACGGTCGTGCCGGCTCGCAGCGGCGACGGGAAGCGATACACGGCAGAGGGCTTCTCCTTGGTGATCACCATCAATTCACCGTCGCGTGCGACCAACAGCGCTTCGGCGTCGTGAGGTCCGTCGGGATACGTGGCGGTGAACGTCTCGGCGGGCGCCGTTTCTTTGTCGCCCACGGCCGGTTCGGGGATCCGATAGACCGTGATCTCCTTGCGTACGGATTTGTTGTCGCCGATGTCGGCGATGTACAGGCACGCGCGTCCGTCGCATTGCGCTGACGAGATGTCTTCCCAATCGCGAACCGTCGCACCGGTCACGCGCACGCGGCCTTTGAGGGCTCCGTTGCCGTCAACGGCCATCAGCTCAGGGTCGCCTGAGTCGTTGAGCGTCCACAGCACACCTGCCGTGCGGCGGCTGGCCGCGACGCCGCTGGCTTCCGGCAGCCCAGCCAGCCGTGTCATCTCGCCGACGGGCTTGCACCTGACCTCATCGTGCTGCTCGGTTGCCGTCGCATACCATTCGCCGGTGGCGGCGCCGATGACGATGACGATCACGAGGAGCCACCGCAGTCTGGTGAAGGAACGCATTAGCCGAGACGAATGCCATCATCGTACCGCTTCGCGACGGGCGTCGTGCTCTTCGACCCGCTTACGGGAAGACGGGGGGGACGTACTGCAGGGTGTAGTTCAGAATCCACACCAGGAAGAGCAGCAGAGGTACGTGGACGACGAACTGGAGCATCGAGAACCCCACGATGTCTCGCGGCTTCAAATTGAGAATGCCGACCAGCGGCAACATCCAGAATGGGTGAATCAGGTTGGCGAGCGCTTCGGTGGCGTTATAGGTCTGGACGATCCATCCGAGATGAACCTGCAGCGCTTTACCTGCTTCCAACATGTACGGCGCTTCGATGAGCCACTTGCCACCGGCCGAAGGTATGAATAGACCGAGCAGAGCCGAATAGATGCCGATCATGATCGGGAACGTGTGCGGCGTCGAGATGGCGACGAAGAAATGCGCCATCGTTGTCGCGAGGCCCGACTCGGTCATCATCCGCACGATGCCGGCGTAAAGCGGATACTGAATCAGCACGCCGCCAACCGGCGCCACCGCGCCACTGACCGCCAGCACGAACGAGCGCGGGCGCCAATGCAGCAGCAGACCCGTGATCAGGAAGAGGAAGACGTAGTGATTGAGCTCGAGAATCACGGCGGCGCCCGACGTGATGACTTCGCGCGCCAGGTAGCCGTAACCGAGGGCGCACACGATGATCGTCAGCACGGGGCTGTACTCGAACCATTCGCCCGGCCGCACGCGCACGCCGATCTCGCGCCCCGCCGGCTCGTAAACGACGCCCATCTCGTCCATGCCGCGCGCGTGCTCGGCAGGGGGCGCTGAGAAGTACGCGATCGCCATCGAGACAACGAGGAGCACTACGGCGATGACGATGCTTTGCCACAGGCCCAGCGTGTTGCTGAGTGGAATGACGCCGCTGATGCGTTCGATCGCATCCGGCAGCGACGCGGGCGCCGCCATGATCAGTGCCGCCGAGGAGGAGAGGCCGAGCGCCCATACGCTGCCGACGCCCAGGTAGGCGGCGGCGCCGAGCGCGCGATAATCGGCGTGCGGCACGCGATGCGCGACTTCCTTGGCGAGCAGGGCGCTGAAGATCAGGCTGAAGCTCCATGACACCAGCGACGACGCCATCGAGAACAGCGCCACGAAGGCCGCTGCGCCGCGAGCGGTCTTCGGAATTTCTGAAATTTTCTTGATGATCGTGTAGACGGGTGGTGCGGTCGCCACCGCATAACCGGTGAGGATGATCAGCGACATCTGCATCGTGAAGACGACCAGATCCCAGAACCCTGCGCCGAACCATTGCGCCGATTGCAGAACCGTGCTGCCGGTGAACAGTGTGGCAACGAAGACGATCGCGACGGCGAACAGCGCCAGAGCGAAGGCATCGGGGAACCATCGCTCGAACCAGTCGGACAAGCGCAGCCCGACGGCGGCGAGCATCGATCCTGCGCGCTGTTCCTGCACTTCAGGCATGTTGCCTCGTATAAAGAAACCGGGTTTAATTTCCTGATCGGATCAGCGCGGAAATTGAACGCGGTTTCCTCTCAGGAAATGAGCTCGCGGAAATTAAACCCGGTTTCCTAGCAAATGGCACATCTCGGTTACATCGGCCTCGGCGCGATGGGTGGGCGCATGGCCGACCGGCTCCTCGCCAAGGGCCATACGGTCACCGGCTACAATCGCACCAAATCGAAAGCGCAGTGGCTCATCGAACGCGGGCTGCAATGGGTCGACACGCCGCGCGCGGTCACGTCGGCAGCCGATGTCACGTTCGTCATGGTCACCGACTCGACCGCGCTCGAGTCGATCGCCTACGGTGCCGAGGGCGCGCTCGAAGGCATCGGTCCTGGTAAGGTGCTGGTCGAGATGAGCACGGTCAGTCCGGCGACCAGCCGCGCGCTGGCGGACAGGATTCGCGAGCGCGGCGGCGACATGGTCGACAGTCCGGTCTCCGGCAGCATCCTGACGCTCGAACAGGGGAAGCTGACGATGATGGTCGGCGGCCGTCGTGAGACGTATGACCGCGTGCATCCGCTGCTGCTCGACATCGGTCCGAAAGCGACGTTCGTCGGACCGAACGGCGTCGCTGTGTCGATGAAGATCGCGCTCAACTTGAGCATCGGCGTTCAGCTCCTCGCGTTTTCCGAGGGGGTGCTGCTCGCCGAAAAAAGCGGAATCGACCGCAAGACCGCGGTCGACGTGTTCCTCAATAGCGTGCTCGCCTCGCCGCTGCTGCAGTATCGCGGCCCATTCGTCGTCAATATGCCGGACGAGGCGTGGTTCAACGTCAAGATGCTGCAGAAGGACACGTCGCTGGCGCTGGAGATGGGGAAAGCGCTCGGCGTGCCGCTGCCGACCAGCGCTGTCGCCAACGAGATGCTCACGGCGGCTCGAGGCGTCGGCCTCGGCGATCGGGACTGCGCGGCGCTGTTCCAGGTGCTGGAGAAGCTTTCAGGAGTGAATTCATGACCACGCTCGCGACCGATGCGGGACGGGTTCCGCAGAAGGCGGACCCGCCGCCAGACAAACTGCTGCGGATGTATCGGCAGATGCTCGCGATCCGGCTGTTCGAGGAACGAGTGAACGATCTCTACACCCGTGCCCTGATGCCGGGTCTCGCTCATCTCTACATCGGCGAAGAAGCCGTTGCCGTCGGGATCTGCGAGGCGCTGCGCAACGACGACTACATCACCAGCACGCATCGCGGTCACGGTCACTGTCTGGCCAAAGGCGCGCAGCCGCATTTGATGTTCGCCGAGCTGCTCGGCAAGGAAGCCGGCTACTGCAAAGGCAAGGGCGGCTCCATGCACATCGCCGATCCGAAGACCGGTAACCTTGGCGCCAACGCGATCGTCGGTGGCAGCGCCGGTATTGCCACCGGCGCCGCGTTCGCGGCCAAGTACCTGAAGACCGATCGCGTGGCCGTCTGTTTCTTCGGCGAAGGCGCGCTCGGCCAGGGTGTGCTCTACGAGGAGATGAACATGGCGCAGCTGTGGAAGCTGCCCGTTATCTACGCCTGCGAGAACAACATGTACAACGAATACACGCACTACTCCGAGGCGACCGCCGGCGAGATCATCGACCGGCCGCGTGCCTTCGGCGTTGCGTGTGAAGTCGTCGATGGCCAGGACGTGCGCGCGGTCTATGCCGCGGCGACGAAGTACGTCGAGCGCGCGAGACGCGGGGAGGGTCCCGCATTTCTCCAGCTGAACACGTATCGGTATCACGGCCATCACGTCGGCGATATCGCCCGCACGTATTACCGACCGAAGAGCGAAGAGGAGCAGTGGCGCAGCGAGCGCGATCCGCTCGCCATGTTGACGCGCCATCTGCTCGACGGCAACGTGGCCGACGCGGGCACGCTCGCTGCGATCGAGCAGGCGCTCGTGACGGAGATGGACAAGGCGGTCGAGTTCGCCATCAACGCGCCGTATCCCGACCCGGCACGGGTGGCCGAGGACGTGTATGCCTGAAACCGCAACGCAGGTTCGCGAAATCTCCTTCGGCGATGCCATTCGCGAAGCGATCGCGGAGGAGATGCGGCGAGATCACCGCATTGTCCTCATGGGCGAGGACGTCGCCGAAGCGGGCACCACGTTCAAGGTGCTGAAGGGACTGGTCGAGGAGTTCGGCACCGATCGCATCATCGACACGCCGATCTCCGAGCCGGGCTTCACCGGCATCGGCGTCGGTGCCGCGATGACCGGCATGCGCCCGATCATCGACATCATGTTCGGCGACTTCATGACGCTGATCATGGACCAGGTCGTCAATCAGGCCGCGAAGATCCACTACATGTCCGGTGGAGCATGGAAGGTGCCGCTCGTCATCCGCGCGACGATGGGAGCGACGCGACGGTCGGCGGCCCAGCACTCGCAGTCGCTGCACGCGTGGCCGAGTCATATTCCCGGACTGAAGGTGGTCGTCCCGTCGACCCCGGCCGACGCGAAGGGGTTGCTCAAGTCGGCGATCCGCGACGACAACCCCGTCGTGTTCTTCGAGGACAAGATCAGTTACACGAAGGTCAAAGGTCCTGTTCCCGACGACGACTACGCGATCCCGCTCGGCGTCGCCGACGTGAAGCGCCAAGGACGCGACATCACGTTTGTCGCCACCAGCAGCATGGTGCAGGTGGCGCTCGGCGCCGCGAAGCTGCTCGAAGAAGTGGGCGTCGATGCCGAGGTTGTCGATCCGCGTACGCTGTGGCCGCTGGACGAGAAGACGCTCATCGAATCGGTGAAGAAGACATCGCGCTGCATCGTCATGGACGAGGGCTATCACCGCTTCGGCGTGAGCGGCGAGCTGGCATCGGTGATTCAGGAGGGCGCGTTCTACGACCTCGACGGCCCGATCCGTCGCTTGTGCGCGATGCACGTGCCGATTCCGTTTTCGCCGTCGCTGGAGGATGTGACGGTGCCGACCGAGCGCGATGCGTTCGAGTTGGCGCGACAGATGGTCAATCGATGAGCAAGTAAGAAGTCAAAACTCAAAAGGAAAAAGTAGCTTTCCAAGTAGGCTGTACTTTGAAGCTACTTTTGAGTTTTGCGTCTTGAGTTTTGAGTTGACGAGGGCCGCTCCGGCGGCCAGGAGATGACCGTGGCTATCAAGACGTTCGGCACGATGGCGGTCGACTGGGAGCAGCGGATCGATTTCGATCGCCTGCGGCGCGAGCGGCTGACGCGGATCAAAGAGCTGCTGTCGAAGTCGGAGCTGGGGGCGGTGCTCTGCTTCGACATGAACAACGTCCGCTACATCACCGCGACGCACATCGGCACGTGGGCGCAGGACAAGATCAGCCGCTTCACGCTGCTGCCGCAGGACGACGAACCGATCCTGTGGGACTTCGGCTCCGCCGCCAAGCACCATCAGCTCAATTGTCCGTGGCTGGGCGAGCGGTCGCGCGCCGGCATCCCGCTGATGCGCGGCGCCATGTCGCCGGAAATGGGTCGCGCCGAGGATGTCGCCCGAAAGATTCGCATCGAGCTGGAGTCGCGTGGTCTTCTTCACGAGCCGCTTGGCGTCGACGTCGTCGAGCCGCCGATCCTGTTCGCGCTGCAGCGTGAAGGGATCAAGGTGGTCGATGGCCAGCAGCTGCTGTCCAACGCGCGTGAGATCAAGACGCAGGACGAGATCTCGCTGCTGACTCAGGCCGCGGGGATGGTCGACGCCGCGTACTACGACCTCTATAAAGAGATGAAGCCCGGCATGCGCGAGAGCGATGCCGTGGCGCTCGTGGCCAAGCGGCTGTACGAGATGGGCTCGGAGTACGTCGAGGGCGTCAACGCGATCTCGGGTGAACGCTGCAGTCCGCACCCGCACGTGTTCTCCGACCGCATCATGCGTCCCGGCGATCCCGTGTACTACGACATCCTTCATTCGTACATGGGGTATCGCACCTGCTACTACCGCTGCTTCGCGATCAGCTCGGCGCCGCGCGCGCTGGTTGACGCGTACAAGCGCTGCCGCGATTATCTCGACGCGGCCATCGAGCTCGTGCGCCCAGGGCGCACGACGGCGGAGATCGCAGCGGTATGGCCGCGCGCCCAGGAGTTCGGGTTTCCCAACGAGGAAGCCGCGTTCGCGTTGCAGATGGGTCACGGCATCGGCCTGGCGATCTGGGAGAAGCCGATGATCAGCCGCCTCGTGTCGCACGACCATCCGCATGAGATCACGCCGGGAATGGTGTTCGCGCTCGAGACGTTCTGGCCGTCGACCGACGGGTGGAGTGCCGCACGTATCGAGGAAGAGATTGTGGTCACGCCGACCGGGCACGAAGTGATCACGCGGTTCCCGGCGGAGCAATTGCTGGTCGCCGGCGCTCCGTTCGTCACCGTTGGCGGTACGCTGCCGACGATGCGCGAGACCGAAGTGCCGCCGAACCCGGAGGTCGTCAAGATGGTCAAGGCTGCGGCCAAGGCGGAAGCGGATTCGCACGATCGGGTAGGAGCGTAATGGCCGTCAGCGTCGTGATGCCTGCGCTCGAGATGGCGCAGGAGACGGGCAAGCTCGTACGGTGGCTGAAGAACGAAGGCGACGCGGTCAAGAAGGGCGAGATGCTCCTCGAGGTCGAGACCGACAAGGCCGTCGTCGAAATCGAGGCGCAAGGAGACGGCATCCTCGCCGGGGTCACCGCCAAAGTCGACGACGTGATTCCGGTCGGTCAGACTATCGCGTGGCTGCTGAAGCCGGGCGAGCAGCCGCCGAGTGCGTCAACGCCGGCGCAGACTGGCCGAAAGATGGACGCGGCGCCCGCCGCCTTGGCCACGGCCTCGGTCAGTGCATCAGCCGAACCTGCGTCGATCGCCGGCGCACGAATCTCGCCGAAGGCACGTCGTCTGGCGCGCGAGCACGGCGTCGACATCTCAAAGGTGCGGGGGTCAGGGCCAGGTGGCGAGATCCTGGCTGATGACATTCTGAAGGCGGCCAATCAATCATCAGTCGCGGCGGCGCCATCCGACGCGGGCCTGACAAGGCCGGCGCCACCCCGATTGGGCGAACAACGGGACGACACCGGCGCGCTTTCATCGATCGGCCGGATCATGGCCGAGCGGACGACCGAGAGCTGGACCACCGTTCCGCATTTCTTCGTCACGCGCGAGGTCGATGCGACGGCGCTCAATGCGGTGCGCGAAAAACTCGTCCCGCAGATCGAACGGTCGCACGGCGTCAAGGTCACGCACACGGATCTGATCGTCGCCGCCGTCGCGCGGGCGCTGCGCCAGCATCCACGTGTGAACGCGAGCTGGGCGAATGGCAGCATCTCGATGAACGCGGACATCAACGTGGCACTCGGGATCGCCGTCGAGAACGCCGTCGTCACCGCCGTGCTCAGGAGCGCTGATCGCGCGAGCATCGGCGAGCTCGCACAGCAGCGGAGGGAGTTGACGGAACGCGCCCGTGCGAATCGGCTGCAGCCCGCAGACATCAGCGCAGCGACGTTCACGATCAGCAATTTGGGGATGTTCAACGTCGACGCGTTCACGGCGATCATCGTGCCGCCGCAGGCGGGCATACTTGCCGTAGGTGCCATCACCGATCGCGTGATCGCTGTCAACGGCATGATCGGTGTGCGTCCGACGATGAATCTGACATTGTCGTCGGACCATCGCGTCGTCGACGGCGCTCGTGCTGCCGCGTTCCTCAACGACGTCGTGACTGCGTTGAGCGAGGCACATAAATGGATGTGACGCTATTTACCCCCACAAACCACGGAGGCGCGGAGGCACGGAGGGTTCGTTAGTTTTGATCTCCGGGTCTCGTGTCTCCGTGGTTCGTGAGGGGCAGGTGAACGGGCCATGACCACGCAAGCAACAACCGGCGTCGCGCTGAGCGACGACAAACTGTTTCGACAGGCGTGCTACGTCGACGGGTCGTGGGTGAGCGCGCCGTCGGGTGCGACGATAAACGTCGACAACCCCGCCACTGGCGAGATCATCGGGACAGTTCCCAAGCTCGGCGGCTTGGACGCGCGCCAGGCGATCGACGCAGCCGATCGCGCGCTGCCTGCGTGGCGTCGGAAAACCGCGAAGGAGCGCGCCGCAGTCCTGCGTCGCTGGTACGAGCTGATGCTCCAGCACCAGGAAGACCTCGCACGGCTGATGACGATCGAGCAGGGCAAGCCGCTGGTCGAATCGCGCGGCGAGGTCGTCTACGCCGCCGGGTTCCTCGAATGGTTCGGCGAGGAAGCCAAGCGTGTCTACGGCGACACCATTCCTGGCCATCAGCCGGACAAGCGCATCGTTGTCATCAAGCAGCCCATCGGGGTCGTGGCGTGCATCACGCCGTGGAACTTTCCGCTCGCCATGATCACGCGCAAGGCCGGACCGGCGATCGCCAGCGGGTGTACGGTGGTCCTGAAACCCGCATCGCAGACGCCCTTCTCCGCGCTGGCGCTGGCGGAGCTCGGCGAGCGCGCGGGTATTCCGAAAGGTGTCTTCAACGTGGTGACTGGCGCCGCCTCAGACATCGGTGCCGAGCTCACTTCGAATCCGACCGTGCGCAAACTGTCGTTCACCGGGTCGACGGACGTGGGCAAGCTCCTGATGGAGCAGTGCGCGGGCACGGTGAAGAAGGTGTCGCTCGAGCTCGGCGGCAACGCTCCGTTCATCGTGTTCGACGACGCGGATCTCGATGCGGCAGTTGAAGGCGCGATCGCGTCGAAGTACCGCAACACGGGTCAGACGTGCGTGTGCGCCAACCGGCTGTATGTGCAGGATGGCGTCTACGAGGCGTTTGCCGGCAAGCTCGCCGAAGCTGTGAAGAAGCTGAAGCCTGCCAATGGCCTCGAGCCCGGTGCGACGCAGGGTCCGCTCATCGACGACAAGGCGGTCGCCAAGGTCGAGGAGCACCTGGCCGATGCGCTGGCACACGGCGCGAAGGTCGTCATCGGCGGTCACCGGCACGCGCTCGGGGGGCGATTCTTCGAGCCGACCGTGCTTGCCGACGTCACGCAGTCGATGATGATTGCGCGGGAGGAAACATTCGGCCCCGTCGCACCGTTGTTCCGGTTCAGAACCGACCAGGACGCGATCGCCCTTGCGAACGACACCGAGTTCGGGCTGGCTGCGTACTTCTACGCGCGAGACATCGGCCGCGTGTGGCGAGCGGCCGAAGGGATCGAGTCGGGGATGGTCGGCATCAACACCGGCCTGATCTCGACGGAGGTTGCGCCGTTCGGCGGCGTAAAGGAATCAGGTCTGGGACGCGAGGGATCGAAGTACGGGATCGAGGAGTTCCTCGAGATCAAGTACCTCTGTTTCGGAGGGATTTGAAGGCGACGTTGTTCACGTCAACGAACCACAGAGGCACGGAAGCACAGAGATCGGTTTCAAACCTGCTCGACGTCAGCAAGATCGAAAGAAGGATCACGGATTCGTAAACGTAACCTGTCTCACCCATGCGCCGCTTGTCATTTCCGGCGCGGACGGCAGTGGCGTCTCGAACTTCGCGCTGAGCGTCGCCGGTTCTCCCGACCGCGGAGGCCCGGCCACCAGACCACCGACACCACGCAGAACGCCGACCGCGCGCTCCGACAGGCGCGCGCTCAAGACCGGGCCGTTCGTGTCCGGGAGCGGCAGTGAAGCGAACGTCTGCTCGAACTCGGTGAACGGCTGCGGGCTGACGAAGATCAGGAAGTGCTCGCGGCCGCCGGCGCTCGTCACCTGCCAATACATCTCGCGACCGTTGCGCACACCAGGCAAACGATTCTCGCGCCCGCCCGGCAGCGGATTGTGCAGCGATTGCTGGGGCAGCGGGAACAGGAGCCACGACTCACCGCGGTCGTCTTCGTTGACCACGTAGACGTGCGCAGGCACTGACGTCTTCACCTGCAGATACAAGCGATCGCCAGGACTGAGCCGCTCCCCGGAATGCAGCGCGTTCGCCGAATCGCCGGTCACGCGATACATCGTTGCGCCGACCTCGTAGGTGCCGGGCGCGATTGCCGGTGCCGCTGTGGGCGCTGCCGTTGCGGGCGTTGCCGCGTCACTGGTGCTCACGTTGCTGGTGCCCGCCATCCGTGAGTACACCGCAGATCCGACCAGCGCCGCGATCAACAGCACACCCGCCGCAATCGACCAGGTGGCGATGGCGGAATGCTGTCGCGCACCCTCGCGGAGTGTTAGGGCCAATGCAGCTTCGAAAGCGCCGACGCTTGGATAGCGCGAAACCGGATCGGTTGCCAGGGCGTGCTCGACCGCGTCGATGAACGTGTCCGGCAGGTCGGGTCGCACGTCGCGAAGATGACGGCGAGGCGTCTGTTGTTCGTGCTGGCGCGTGATGGCGGTGCGTGTATCTCCCGCCACTGGATAGGTCGCTGTGGACAGGTAGTAGAGGAGCACGCCGAGACTGTAAATATCGGACGCGCGGCTGCGTGGCTGCCCGGCAAACACCTCGGGCGCGACATACAGAGGCGTTCCCGCGAAATCGTCGCCCGCTGCGCCCGGACTCCGCGTGAGATCGCGGCTCGCGCCGAAGTCCATCAGGACGATGCGGCCGCCGTCCTCGCGCATGACGTTGTGCGCCTTGATGTCACCGTGCAGCAGACCGGCGGCGTGCACCGCGGCGAGCGCCTTGCACAGGTCGATGCCGACCAGCGCAACCTCGCGCGCGCCGAGAGGACCACTGGTGCGCACGACTTCGTCGAGGGTGCGCCCTTTCACCAGCTCCATCGACACGCCGACTTCATCGTCCTTGCGCTCGGCGCTGAACACGGTGACGACGTTCGGGTGACGGACGCGCGCGAGCAGGCGTGCTTCGCGCACGAGGCGATCGGGATCGAAGGCGTGGCCAGGACCGACCGATCGCGTCACCTTGAGCGCGACGTCGCGATGCAAATCGTTGTCGAAGGCGCGGTAGACGTCGCCAAAGGTGCCGCATCCGATCGGCTCGATGATCGTCAGCGATCCCCATGCGCTGCGCGACGCGTGCACGTGCGCGATGCGATCGAGCACGCGCAGCTGCTCGAGCACGCTGGCGTCGAGCGTGTCGTCGCTTTGCACTCGATCCCAGTCGATCGGATCGCCGTCGGAGATCGACGAGGCGACCGAGAGCAGCGGGTCGTCAGCGAGCGGTGCCACGAGACATCTCCTGCGCGAGCCGCACGAGCGCGCGGCTGACCGCCATATGCGCGGCGGGAATGCTCGGCTTGCCGAGCGCTGTTGCAACCTCCGGATACGGGAGCCCCAGTTCGATGCGCGCGATGATCGCTTCGCGGTCGTCGGGGCGCAGGCGCGCCATCGCTGCTTCGTACCGTTCCAGAGCTTCCTGGCCGATGGCTTCTTCCAGTGGCGACGGGTCCGAGGCAGGATGCACGCTGCCGAGCGGCTCCGCTGGCCCCCTCCGGGCGCCGCGCCGCGCCTCGTCGCGAATGCGATTGAGCAGCGCCTGCCGCAGATATCCCTGAAACGCGCCTTCGTGGCGCGGTTCGAACTTGTCCAGCCGCTGCACGACGTGGCTCATCGTCTCCTGGACCAGGTCATGCGTGTCGAGCGCGCCACGCGACGAGACCGGCAACCGGCCATGCGCCCATCGCTGAAGCCGCGGAAGGTATCGGGCGCACAGATGGTTGAGGGCGTCCTGGTCGCCGTTGCGTGCGCGAATGACGAGCTCGAATGAGGAAAGGGCTTCGGGACGGCCTTTGTGAGCGTCGGACACCGGGACCTCTCGGCGACGGCCAGCCACGCATCGCGACGGTGCGCGCTGAAGCACAGGGCTGAGCGTGTTTATCATAGCGCCCCCCTGCAGAATCCCGGCGTCGAGGCTATAGGCGGTCACGGGGTTACTCCTCCTGCTGGGCAAACGACGGCCGCGTCGCCGTCTAACGCTGACGACCCAGACTTCTGACCCGGAACTCCCACGTCCAACCCCCGAGCGCAGATACGGGTGTCGGCGCTTCCGTCACGCGGCGTTTGGAATCTGGACGTTGGAATGGAGAGTTCACAATATGCCCAGCCGTTTGGAAGTCGGCAGTTGGGAGTTGGGTGAAGCGTAAGGAGTTGGAGTTAACAAGAGACCCATCATTCGTTTACGAGGAAAGGACCCCCGAGCCTCGTGATGTACACTCAAGTGCGTTCGAACCGTTGAGACAGAACATGGAGACCACCTCGGACGAAAAGCCCTGGGCGATGCTCGTCTACATGGTTGCGGACCACAAGGCCGGCAACCGTGTGCTCGACGCCTTCGCCGACTGTGAGCTGAGCGCCATTCTCGAAGCCGCGCGTGACACCGACATGCCGGTGGTCGTGCAGGTCGACTACCGGGTGAAACGAGGCGTCACGCGCATTACGGCCAACGCCAAACCAAAAGGGATCCTGTGGCACCCGATCGAGCCACACCAGCATCGTGTACGGCGGCAGGTGCTTCGCAGCGACGCCAAGATCGATCTTCAGGTCGAACACGGCGCCGAATCCGATGCCGCAGGGCCGAACGTGCTCGCGCAGTTCCTGCAGTGGGGACGCTCACAGGTGCGGGCACGACGCTACGCGATCCTGTTCTGGGGCCACAGCTGTGGACCGGGTGGCCTGTTCTACGACAACAGGCAGGGGCGGATGGCCAAGCCGTTGGGATTGGGTGCGCTCGAACGCGCTCTGCGCAAAGGTCGTGCGGACGTCGTCCTGTTTCGCGACTGCTGCATGAGCACACTGGAAACTGCGTTCCAGCTGCGTGACGTCGCGAAATACGCGATTGCGTCGCAGTCGCTGGTCCCCATCCGCGGCCAGTGGCCGTACATCGATCTGTTCGCGATCCTGCAAACAGCTGCTGACGGCAACGAAGATGCCGTCGCTCGGGCGCTCGCGGCCCGGCTCGGCACCTACCATGACGATCCCAACAATCGAAGTGGTCTCGCGGATGTGCCGTACGCCTTGCTCGATCTGCAGGGTGTCACCGCATTGCAGAAGCCGCTTACGGATCTCGTCGTCGCCTGCGATCACGCGCGCAACCAGGCGCGCCTGCTGCGCGCGACGGAGACAGCCATCCGCAGAGCGCGACCGGTGCGCGGCGGTGATCCCTCGCTCGTGGACATTCGCCTATTGTGCGAGACGCTGGCGGAGGCGCCGGCGCCACTCGCCACACCCGCCGCGGAGGTCGTCTCTGCGCTCGATCGACACCTGATCAAATGGAACCGCTCGCAGAAGGACTACTTCCACGGTGTGAGTGCGTACTGCAAGCCCTCGCAACGGCGGGCGCTCCATTCATTCATCGATGCGTGGATGGAACCGCGGATGTACAAGAATCTGGAGCTCAGTCAGGCAACACGGTGGGATCGGGTGGCCCTGGAACCGCCGCGGCCTGCTTCGCCGTAGCCTGGGAAAGGCGGGGCAATAGCGCGGCTCATTCGAAGAAGAGAGGCAGACGTGAGCAACGGCGACGAAAGCAAACAGGAGTCGTTCGGCACCTATAGGCCGGCGCCCAAGAAGAAGACCAACGCTGCCAAGAAGACCAAAGGTACGAAGAAGAAGGCGGCTAAGAAGGCGGCCAAAAAGCGGTAACGGCCGATCCCGACGGTGAACCATCCTGCTCGCTGGGCATCAGTATTCGTCGTCATCGCGGCGCTGTCGGGCGTCAGTTCGCACCTTGGCGCGGCGCCGCCGACGACGGCCCAAGCGAGCGTCAGCGGTCCTGCGGCCGACGGCGCGCCTGCGCACGAGGCGCTCGCCGCGAATCATCTTGCGCAAGGCGAGCTGCACCCGGCGCTCGAGGAGTACGAACGCGCCCTGGCGCTGCGCGTGCAAAGCCAGGAGGAAGGCGCCGCCCTCGTCGATACTCTCCTCCAGTTGACGCTGGTCTCAATCCGCCTCCAGCAATTCGATCGCGCGCGCGACTATCTCGAGCGCGTTCGTCGCATCGAGGACGCGGTCCATCCTGACGATCTCGTTCGCGCCCGCGTCCTGGAACTTCGCGGTCTGCTGGAACGTTGGCAGACGCAGTATCCGGAGGCGCTCCGCGATCTCGATGCGGCAATCGCTTTGCGGAACCGACGCGGCGGCGACGACCGAGCGAATGTCTCCGCACTCGAAACGCGCGGCGATGTGCTGATGCTCATGGGCGACGTCCTCGGAGCGCAGCGGACCTGGACGGCGGCGTTAGCGCTTGGCCAGCGCACCCTGGGCGATGAACATGGAGGGCTAGCCAATATCATTCGCAAACTCGGGTTTGCGGCATCTTCGCTCGGTGAGCTCGTCGAGGCACGGCGCTTGTTCGACGAGGCGCTGCGCATTGGCGAGGCGGCGCTGGCGCCGTGCGACGAGGTCCGGGCGGCGGTGATGCAAGCGGTCGCGAGTTCGCGCCGGTACGACGGTCGATACGCCGATGCGCGGACGCTGTATCGTCGGGCGCGCCGCACCATCGAGGAGTGCTCGGCGCGCGATCCCCGTCCGCCGGACGCGCGAGCGACGATCATCTATAACGAAGCGGAGCTCGAGGAAGACGTCGGCGATTTGCGGTCCGCCGAGCGTCTGTACAGCCAGGCGATCGATATCTGGAGTCGCGGCCTCGGCGCCGATCATCCGTTTGTCGCGCACGGCATCGATGCGCTGGCGCAGGTTGTCGGCAAGGAAGGGCAATTGACGCGGGCCCGCATCCTGCATTCGCGCGCGCTCGCCATTCGCCGCAAGGCGCTTGGCCCCTCGCATCCGCAGGTCGCGTGGACGCTCGCCAACCTCGCCGCCACGGAGATGGACGCGCGCAACTACGCGACCGCCGCGCGCCATATCGAGGAGGCGATCGCCCTCTACCGCGAGGCGGGTGCCTCCGACGAGCCCGATCATCTTGCGCGAATGCTCGACCTGCGCGGCAGGCTTGCGGCGGCTCGAGGCGATGTTGCCGCTGCGCGCGCAAGCGTCAGCGAGGCGCTGGCGGAACGTGAACGTGTATTCGGACCGGCGCATCCGCTGACGGCCGAAACGCGTGCCGCGTTGGCGCGGCTCGATCTGATCCGCGGCGACGTCTCGCAGGCGGTGGAGCAGGCGTTGGCAGCGGAGCGCAGCGGTCGCGATCACCTGCGCTACACGCTGCGCTACCTTCCGGAACGGCAGGCCCTCGCCTACGCGGCGCGACGGTCGCGCGCGCTCGACGTGCTGGTGTCCAGCGGCCTTGTCAACCCCGCCGTACGCGTCACCGTGCTCGACGAGCTCGTGCAATCACGCGGCGTATTGCTCGACGAGTTCGCGGCGCGTGCGCGAACCACGGCGACGGCGGCAGCGGACCTGCGCGATCTGCGTGCGGCCGCCCAGGCTGCCCGCATGCGCTTCGCGAATCTCGTGGTCCGCAGCCTCCGCGAGACGGTCGATCGGCAGCTGCTCGACAGCGCGCGCGAACGCAAGGAGGAGGCGGAACGCGCGCTCGCCGAACGCAGCGCCGATGCCCGCGCCGAGGCCGCGCGCACGGCAGCCGGCATTCGCGAGGTGCGCGCAGCGCTGCCACCAGGAACCGCCGTGGTTTCCTTCGTTCGTTACGAGCGCATCCCGCCGACGGCGCCCCAGCGCACATCGACAACTCGCCCGTCGTATGGCGCCTTCATCCTGCGTGCTGACGCGCCGCTGGAGGAGGCTGCGTTCGTACCGTTGGGGTCGGCCGCGATTATCGACACCCGGATCCGCGCCTGGAAATCTGCGGTGGTCGCCACCACCACCGCGCACGGCGATCCAGCGGCGGCGGAGCGTGAGTACCGGCAGGCCGGCGCCGCGCTGCGCGCCGCGATCTGGGATCCGGTCACCGCTCATCTTGGCGTGGCACGTCGTGCCTTCGTCGTCCCTGACGGGCTCTTGAACGTGGTGAACATTGCCGCGCTTCCGTCGCGCACGGCAGCGCGCTATCTGGTCGAGGAGCCGGTGGTGACGCATTACCTCTCGACCGAACGCGATCTGCTCCCATTGACTCGAGCCACCTCGAGCTCCGCGCTCATCGTCGGACGTCCTGCGTTCGAAACGATCGCTGCTCGTGTGCCGGCGACGAACAGCACACGCTCCGGCTGCGGGCCCACCGGGACGTTGCACTTCATTGATCTGCCCGGCACGGGTCGCGAGGCGCTCGACGTGTCGAGACTGTGGGAGAAGGAAGGGGGCTCGCGCGCCGACGTGCTCACCGGTACCGCCGCGACGGAAACGGCACTCAAGCGATCGACTGCGGACCGGCGTGTGGTGCACCTTGCGACGCACGGATTCTTTCTTGGTGCAGGCTGCCTCCCCGCTGGGGGAAAGCCGCGTGGCGTCGGCGGAGTGGTAGCTGCAGACGCCGTCGCCGCCGCGGAGCTCGAGAACCCGCTCCTGCTGTCGGGCCTTGCTCTGGCGGGAGCGAACCGCAGTGGACGTCGATCGGTCGATGAGGACGACGGCATCTTGACGGCGGAGGAGATCGCGGGACTGGATCTCCAGGGCACGGAATGGGCCGTGCTCTCAGCGTGCGATACAGGTCTTGGCGAGATCCGCGCCGGCGAGGGTGTATTCGGATTGCGACGCGCGTTTCAGATTGCCGGCGCGCGCACGGTGATCATGAGCCTGTGGTCGGTAGACGACGAAGCGACGCGGGTGTGGATGCGCGCGCTCTACAATGGCCGCCTCGGGCGGCATCTCGATACCGCCGATGCGGTGCGGGAGGCAAGCCTCGGCGTGCTGCGTCAGCGCCGCGCCGCGCATCAAAGCACGCATCCGTTTTACTGGGCGGCGTTCGTCGCGGCCGGAGACTGGCGGTAGGTTTCTTCGCTGTCAAATCCCAAACCCCAAATCCCAAATCCCAAATCCCAAACCCCAAATCCCAAATCCCAAACCCCAAATTCCAAACCGCAAATCCCAGTGACACATCCCAAATCCCAAGAAATCCCAATCGTTGTGATTTGGTTTTGTGTTTTGTGTTGGATTTTGGGATTTGGGATTTGGGATTTGTTTTTACGTCTCCAGTTCCTGTCCGCTCCGATCCGGTAGGGTGAAGATCAGAATCGCCGCGAGCAGGAAGAACGCTGACGTGCTCGCCAGCGCGAGGCCGATGCCGATGCCCGGCAGTGTTGCGAGCGCGCCGATCGTGTAGGGGGCGATCGCCCCGGCCATGCGTCCGAGGTTGTAGCTGGTGCCCTGACCGGTCGCGCGGACAGCCGTCGGGAACAGCTCGGCGACAAAGCTCCCGAACATGCTGAAGTAGCCGTGCCCGAAGTATCCGAGCACCGGACCGAGCAGCATCAGGACCATGGGACTGCGGGCCATCTGACCGTAGATGGGGACCAGCGCCGCGGCCCCCAGCATGAAGAGAATGAACGTCCGCCGTCGCCCGAGACGATCGGCGATGAAGCCGAAGGTGAGGTACCCGAGGTACGCGCCAATCTGCACCGGAATCAGCCAGCCAAGCGACCCGACGACGCCCATGCCGGCGCCTCCTTGGGCGATCGGGCGTGACAGGAACGCGGGCAGCCAGAAGAAGATTCCCCAGTAGGCAAACTGCACCGCCGATCCGAGCAGGACGATCAGAATCGTGCGACCGATCAGCTGCGGTCCAAAGATCACCGCAAACGGGTTTGGCGCGCTGTCGGCCGCGGCCCTGCGGCGCGCCCACGTCGGCGGCTCGTGCACGTTGCGGCGGATCCACAGCGTGAAAAGCGCGGGTGCCACGCCGACGACAAACAACCAGCGCCACGCGTCCATGCCGAGGCTCGGCGATCCGAGAATGGCGGCCGCCATCAGCGCCGCCAGGATGTAGCCGATTGCCCAGCCCGATTGCATGATGCTGATTGCTTTGTTCCGGTGCGCCGCCGGCCAGGTTTCGCTCACCAGGACAGCACCGGATGCCCATTCGCCCCCCATCCCGATGCCGAGAATCGCGCGCCACATCAGCAGTTGCAGAACCGACTGAGACGACGCCGCGCCGAGCGACGCGAGCGAGAACACCGTGATGGTGCCCATCAGCGCCCGCGTGCGCCCGAAGCGGTCGGCGATATAGCCGAAGATCAGCCCGCCGACACCGGACATGACGAGCGTTACCGTGCCGAGCAACCCCGCCGTCGCGTCATTGAACCCGAAGTACTGTCGCAGCTGTCCCACGGCCATGGCGTAGAGCATGAAATCCATGGCGTCGAGCATCCAGCCGAACTTCGCCGCGAGCAGCACGCGCCATTGTTCGGAGGAGATCGTGCGATACCAGGGACCGGCGACGGACGCGCTCGCCACAGCTGGCTGGATCATGGGTCGGCTCTCCGTGGGTCAGAATATATCCCGCCGGTTGGCAGATGGTGGATGGTGGATGGTGGGACGAGCTGAATGAGCCGCGAACCACCAGCGGCCACGAACCACCGTCCACCAGCCACCAACCAGGAGAGACGTTTAATGGCGATCGACGTTGGCGCCAAGGCGCCCGATTTCACTCTGATGAACCAGGATCGCGAGCCGGTCACCCTGAGCGAGCAGTTGAAGCAGGGTCCCGTCGTTCTCGCGTTTTTCCCCGCAGCATTCAGCAGCGTCTGCACGAAAGAGATGTGCACGTTCCGCGACGCCGCCTCTGAATTGAACAACGCGAAGGCCAAGGTCCTCGGCATCAGCGTTGACACATTTTTTGCGCAGAAGGCGTGGGCCGACGCTGGGCATTTCAATTTTCCGCTGCTCAGCGACTTCAACAAGACCGTCATCCACCAGTACGACGTCGTCAATCCAGACATGATCGGTCTCAAGGACATTTCCAAGCGCGCCGTGTTCGTGATCGATCGCAACGGCGTCGTTCGTCATCGCGAGGTGCTGGACGATGCGCGCAATGAGCCCGATTACGAGAAGGTGAAGCAGGCGCTCGCGTCTCTCTGAATTTTTTTTGCTGCGGACTTCGGGCGCGCGCTCACTGGCGTAGTGTTCCGGGCAATGCCCGAAGTTCGCGACTCTGGATCGCGCTTCACACCCGAGTTAAACTCCCCTCGCTCGCACGACCGCTCGATCCCACAAACATCTCGATGCCGGACACCGCCGTGATCGCCGCGGAGCGTACGCTTCCGCACAATCTCGAAGCCGAACGGTCGGTTCTCGGCGCCATCCTCGTCCACAACGACGCCTTCAACCTCGCGGTGCAGGTGATCGACGCCGGCGACTTCTACCGCGACGCGCATCGCCGGATCTTCGACAAGATGATCGCGCTCAACGAGCGCGGTCAGGCGATCGACTTCGTCACGCTGCGGGAGGAGCTGTCGCGATCGGGCGAGATCGAGGAAGTGGGTGGGCCGGCCTACGTGTCGTCGCTGGCCGACGGCGTGCCACGCGCCACCAACGTCGAGTACTACGCGCGCATCGTCAAGGAGAAATCGACGCTGCGCAACCTCATTTACGCCGCGAACAAGATCCTGACCAATGCCTATGAGGCGGATCAGGAAGCCGATCTGATCCTCGACGAAGCGGAGAGCGCGATTTTTGCGGTCGCCGACGATCGTCTCAAGGCCGGTTTCGTGCCGATGCGCGATCTGGTCAAGGAGAGCTTTCCCAAGATCGAGCAGCTGTTCGAGCAGAAGCGGCTGATCACCGGCGTCCCCACGGGATTTGTCGATCTCGACACGATGACGCGAGGGCTGCAGGCCGGCGATCTCGTGATCGTGGCGGCGCGCCCGTCGATGGGGAAGACCAGCCTCGTGCTCAACATCGCGCAGCACGTCGCGATGCAGCCAAATCTCGGCGTCGGCTTCTTCAGTCTGGAAATGTCGAAGGAATCGCTGTTTCTGCGCCTGCTGACCTCCGAGGCGCAAATCGACAGCCATCGCCTGATGAGCGGCGCGATCGGGCAGAGGGATTACGGCCGCATTTCGCATGCGCTGGAGACGCTGAGCGCCATGCGTCTGTTCATCGACGACACGGCCAACATCGGCGTGCTCGAGATGCGCGCGAAGGCGCGGCGCCTGCAGTCCGAGCATGGGCTCAGCCTGCTCGTCGTCGACTACATCCAGTTGATGAGCAGCCGCGGGCGGTTCGAGAACCGCACGCTGGAACTGGCCGGCATCTCGCGCTCGCTGAAAGGGCTGGCCAAGGAGCTGAACGTCCCGATCGTCGTGCTCTCGCAGTTGAGCCGTGCTCCAGAATCGCGCTCCGACCACCGGCCGCAGTTGTCCGACCTGCGCGAATCCGGCGCCCTCGAGCAGGATGCCGACGTCGTCATCTTGATCTACCGTGACGATGTGTACAACCGCGATGCGAACAGTCCGGATGCTGGCACCGCTGAACTGATCGTCGCCAAGCAGAGAAACGGGCCGACCGGGACGGTGCGCCTCGCGTTCCTCCGCGAGCAGACGCGATTCGCGAACCTGGCAAATTGATTTTTGATCTTTGATTTTTGATCGTTGATTTGTGATGGCCGGCGATGAATTGACCATGCCCATTCAAAAATCAAAGATCAAAGATCAAAAATGATCCGATCCACCGTCGCGCGCGTCGACCTCGACGCGTTGACGAACAACTTCGCGGCGATTCGATCGTTCCTCACGGCTGAACCGGGCCGCCGCGCTCCCGGCATCATCGCCGTCGTCAAGGCGAACGCATACGGGCACGGCGCCGCCACTGTGGCGCTGACACTCGAGCGCGCTGGCGCGACGATGCTCGCCTGCGCCGACATCGAAGAGGGGATCGTCTTGCGCCGTGCCGGCGTGCGCGTGCCGATTCTGATCTTCGGTGCCTTGAGCGTCAGCGATCTCGGCGGCCTGTTCGAGTACTCGCTGACGCCGACCATCTCCACGCCGTCAGCGGCGCGCGCCGTGCAGTCTGCGGCGGCGCGTCACCGCACCGCGCTCGGGTATCACCTGAAGATCGATACCGGCATGAACCGGCTTGGCTTCCGGCACGACAACCTGCGCCGCACGCTTCCGGAGCTGCTGGCGAGCGAGAACTTGCGGCTCGAAGCGGTCTACACGCACTTCGCGTCGGCCGATGTGCCGGAGAGTCAGGTGTTCGAGATGCAGCGCGGGAATTACGAAAAGGCGCTCGCGATTGTGACCGACCTGGCGTCCTCGAGAAATGACTCCCGACCCCACTTTTTGCGGCACGCGGCCAACAGCGCGGCGATCCTCCGCGACTCGCGCGTGTGGTACGACGTCGTGCGGCCAGGGCTGCTGCTTTACGGGATCGTGCCGCCGCCGCTCGCGTCGACGATTCCGCTCGAGCCGGTGATGTCGTTGACCAGCCGCGTGGTCGCGGTGAAAGGCTTGCGACCCGGGGAGGGCGTTGGATACGGGTGGCGCTTCCAGACAGACGTGCCCCGCACGATTGCCGTCGTTCCCGCCGGATATGCCGACGGGCTCGACGCGCGCCTCTCCGGCCGGGGCGTCGTGCTGATTCGCGGCCGTCGCGTGCCAGTCGTCGGCGCTGTGTCGATGGACATGATCACCGTCGACGTCACCGACCTCGGCGAGGTGCAGCCCGGAGACGAAGTCGTGCTGCTCGGACGCCAGGGCGAGGAAAGCTGGCAGGAGATCAGTGCGCGTGAAGTCGCCGCTGCGATCGGCACGATCCCCTGGGAAATCGTGTGCAGGCTGGGAACGCGAATCGAGAGACACTACAGTGACAGTCAGGAATCAGGTATCAGGAATCAGGAATCAGGGCTGGGCTAGGAATCAGAAACTGCATTGCGCCAGGACTCAGGCCTGCTTCCTTGTGACCTGAATCCCACGCAGCCCTGAATCCTGATACCAGATTCCTGATTCCTTCAGAGTTATGAAGCCGCCACGAGTCGTGTTCGTTTGCCAAGAGTGCGGTGCTCAGTCACCGAAGTGGATGGGCCGCTGCGTCGAATGCAGCGCGTGGAACTCGTTGGTCGAAGAGCGGCCCGCCTTCGCCGCTGACGCGGCTACGACGGGCCGGCCTGATAACCGATACGCCCAATTTGGAGCCGGCGCCGGCGCGAGACTGTACTCGGAGGTTGAAACCTCGAACGCGGTGCGTCTCTCGACCGGCATCGACGAATTCGATCGGGTGCTTGGTGGTGGCGTCGTTCCTGGATCGCTCGTTCTGCTCGGAGGTGAACCCGGCATCGGCAAATCAACGTTGCTGTTGCAGGCCGCCGCGCACTTCGCGCGCCAGGTCGGGCCGGTCCTCTATGCCTCCGGCGAAGAGTCCGAACATCAGATCAAGAGCCGCGGCGATCGCCTCGGCGTTGGTGCGGCGCCTCTGTATCTGCTGTCGGAGACCTGCATCGAGCGCATCCTCGAGGAGATCGCGCGCCTCAAGCCGGCGCTCGTCGTCATTGATTCCGTGCAGACCGTGTTCTCGATCAAGTTTCAATCGGCACCCGGCAGCATCGGCCAGGTGCGTGAGGCGGCGACGCAATTCCTGTTCGCGGCGAAAGGGCAGAACATTCCCACCGTGCTCGTTGGACATGTGACGAAGGACGGCAGCCTGGCCGGCCCCAAAGTCCTCGAGCATGTCGTCGACACGGTGCTGTACTTCGAGGGCGAACGGCATCACTCGCACCGCGTGGTGCGCGCCGTGAAGAATCGCTTTGGCGCGATCAGCGAGCTGGGCGTGTTCGAGATGACCGGCGTGGGTCTGCGGCCGGTGCCGAATCCATCGCAATTGTTCCTCTCCGAACGCGCATCGGGAACGCCGGGATCGGCGGTCTTGTGTTGTGTCGAGGGCTCGCGGCCAATCCTCGTCGAGGTGCAGGCGTTGGTCAGTACGAGCACCTATGGCACCGCGCGGCGCATGGCCGTTGGCATCGATCAGAACCGCTTGTCGATGCTGCTGGCCGTTCTCGAAAAACGTGCAGGGCTGACGCTGGCGGGAGACGACGTGTATGTGAACATTGCCGGGGGCATGAACGTCGAAGAACCGGCGGCGGACCTCGGCGTGGTGGCCGCGGTCGCCTCGAGCGTGCGCAACCGCAGCCTCGCGCCGTCAACCGCGCTCTTCGGCGAGGTCGGTTTGAGCGGGGAAATCAGGGGAATTCCGCAGGCAGCGTTGCGCGTGCGGGAAGCCGTGCAGATGGGGTTCTCGCGACTGCTGATGCCGTCGGCGAACGTGGATCGCGCCGACGCCGCGCTGCACGACGGTCCGTGCCAGCTGGTCGGCGTGCGAACGATCGGTGAAGCGCTCGACCAGCTCATCTCTTGATTTTTCGGGTCCGGCAGTTCTAAGGTTGGCCCAGTCGTACTCGGTCCGTCGCCCTCGGGAGTTCCTCATGGCCTGGTCCGTGCTCGCGCGTACGCTGTTCATTGCGGCTGTCGGATATTCCGCCTTCCAGCTCCACCCACTCGCCGCTGGAAGTCTGTCCAATACCGAATTCGGCATCGTGCTCGGGATCCTCATCGTCGTCTTCGAGTTGCGCCTGCGGACTATCTCCGTCACGCACCTGCTGGGCGCGTTGCTCGGAGGCGCGATCGGTCTGCTGACCGCCAAGACACTCGGTGCCGCGATGTACTGGGCCAACCTCAGTGATGGCCGCATCATCTTCCTCCACAGCCTCATTCTTCTCGCGTTCCCGTATCTGGGACTGGTCATCGGCGGACGCAAGGGCGAATGGCTGGAGCCGGCCAATCTGGTTGGGCTGTTTCGATCGTCGGCACCACGCAAGCGATACAAGGTCCTCGACACGAGCGTCATCATTGACGGCCGTGTCGCCGACATCTGCGAAACCGGGTTCATGGACGGCACGCTGGTCGTGCCGCAGTTCGTGTTGAAGGAGCTTCAGCTGGTGGCCGACTCCTCCGATTCGATGAAGCGGAACCGCGGCCGCCGCGGCCTCGACATCCTGCAGAAGATCCAGAAGATGGCGAGCGTGGAGGTGATGATCTCCGACATGGACTTTCCGGACATCCGTGAAGTCGATCTGAAGCTGATCGAGCTCGCGCGGACGCTGCAGGGAAAGATCGTCACCAACGACTTCAATCTGAACAAAGTGGCCCAGCTGCGCGGCGTCGAGGTCCTGAACATCAACGAGCTGGCGAACTCGCTGAAGCCGGTCGTGCTGCCGGGCGAGATGATGAAGGTCTTCATCCTCAAGGAAGGCAAGGAATACAACCAGGGCGTCGCCTACCTGGACGACGGCACGATGGTCGTCGTGGACAACGCGCGCAAGATGATCGGCAAGACGATCGACGTCGTCGTCACCAGCGTGCTGCAGACGACCGCCGGCAAGATGATCTTCGGACGCTTCATCGACGCGGCCGCGGCAGCCCAGGCTGCCCCTGCCACTGCCGTCGGCGACAGCGACGCGACGCGCCGGTCGAGGACGCAAATGCCGCCGTCGGCCGCCGCCGCGGGCAAATAGACGCGCGGCGGCCGGAACTCAAAACTCAAAGCGCAAAACTCAAAAGTATCTTCGGAAGTAGACTCTACTTTTGACTTACTTGTTAGTTTTGAGTTTCGAGTTTTGACTTCGCGAATTCCTCCCTTCCACTGGTGGCGTACCGTCTTCTTCCTGATTCCCGCCATCGGTCTGTACACGATCGTGCTCGGGACGATTTCAGTCGTCTCGAGTCTGTTCGACAGTGGCTACTTCGCGCATCGCTGTGCGCGCATGTGGTCGCGGTTGATCCTGCTGACGACCGGCGTGACAGTCAGTGTGAGCGGTCTCGAGCGGCTGGATCCGCACGGGACGTATGTGTTCGTCTCCAATCACCAGAGCATCTACGACATTCCGGTGCTCTTCTGGTCGCTGCCGCAGCAGCTGCGCATCATTGCCAAGGAGTCGCTGGGGCGCTTGCCGTTCATCGGGTGGCATCTCCGACGCACGGGGCACATGCTCGTCGATCGCAGCCGGCCGGACCGCGCAAAGATCTTCGCGTGGGCGAATCGACTGACGGAGCATCGCCTCTCGTTGTTCTTCTTTCCGGAGGGCACGCGCAGTCGCGATGGCCGCGTCGGATCGTTCAAGACGGGCAGCTTCTACCTCGCGCTCGAGGCGGGCCTGACGATCGTGCCGCTCTCGATCGTGGGCAGCCGTCATGTGATGCTGAAAGGGCGCCTCGCCACCTATCCAGGGCACGTGCGCGTGGTCGTTCACGACCCGATAGACACGACGGGGTGCACCGGGAGGCACCGTCGAGAGTTCGCCGAGCGGGTTCGACGAATCATCGCGCCCGCCGCAGAGTCCGATCTCCACGTCATGCCGCCGGATACTCGCTCCGATCCTCGCCCCGACGCCATCACGCGCGAGGCACAACGACTGTCGCCTCACCCGTGAGGTTTACATCCGCATCAGAGGTTGCTTCCATCGTCCGCGGCGGTGTGTTGTGGCTCGAAGACGCGGCCGTCGTCGAACGTGATCCGCGAATGGATGAACCACTGGCAGAGGCCGAGGCAGCGGTTCGGGCCAATCCTCCGGCGGAGATCGCCGCGGTTCGGACCATGTACAAGCGCGTCGGCCTCGATCCCACCAAGACGCGGCCGTCGTCGGAGGCGCTGCTGCGCCGTGTACGCAAAGGCGACTCGCTTCCGCGCATCAACTCGATGGTCGACGTCTGCAACTGGTGCTCGCTCGAATTTCAATTGCCGTATGGCCTGTACGATGCCTCGTGCATCGTTGGTGACGTCGAACTCCGTATCGGTTGCCGGGGCGAATCCTACCCAGGTATTCGAAAGGACGACGTGCACGTCGGAGGGCGGATCACGCTTGCGGACGCGCGCGGTCCATTCGGCAATCCCACATCCGACTCGGCGCGAACGATGGTGACAACCGCGACCACGCGCGCGCTGCTCGTCGTATTTGCGCCGCGTGAACTCGAGATTGCCCGGCTCACGTTCGTGCTCGACCGGACGTCGGCGCGTATGCATCAGTTCACCGGCTCCCGTGAGGCGGGTCGAGCTGTCGTATGACGGCACGCGTCGTGCTCTCGTAGGAGTCAGGTATCAGGAATCAGGGCAATTTCTGATTCCTGACATGCGGAAGGGGGCGACGATGAATCAGGACGAGCTCAGAGGCAAGATGGACAAGGCGAAGGGTAAGATCAAGCACGCGGCCGGCCACCTCACCGACAACCAGCGGCTGCACGATGAAGGCGTCGCCGACGAGACGATCGGCAAGGTCGAGGATTTCGGCGGCCGCGCGCGTCGCAAGGTCGGCGAGGCAATCGAGGACATCGGCAAGGGCGTTAAACGGTAACTATGAACCTGTGTTCCGGGTTCCCGGTTCCTTGTTCCAAGTTCCCGTGGTTCCCGGTTCCGGGTTCGCGGGAACTCGGAACCTGGAACTTGGAACGCGGAACTGGCGGAACGGGGAACTTGGAACCGGGAACTCGGAACGGTACGATCGACGATTGTGTTCGTGTCCGCGATCATCGCCGCCGGCGGGCGTGGTGCCCGATTCGGCGGCGACACGCCCAAACAGCTCCTGACCCTTGGCGGCCGTTCCATCCTGCAGCGGACGATCGAGGCGTTCGTTGCGAGCTCGTGTATCACCGAGCTTGTCGTGGCGTTGCCGCGCGAGCTGGCGCAGTCGCCGCCTCGTTACGTGACCCACACAGGCAAGCCGACGCGGATTGTCGAGGGCGGTGATCGTCGTCAGGATTCGGTCGCCAGGGCGTTCTTGTCCATTTCCACCGAGGCCGAGGTCGTGGTGATCCACGACGCGGCGCGTCCGTTCGTCACCGACGGATTGATTCGGCGCACGATCGAGGCTGCACGAGACACCGGCGCGGCGATCGCGGCGCTCCCCGCGCGCGATACGGTCAAACAGACCGACGCGGCGGGGATCGTGATTGGAACGCTGTCCCGGGACGAGATCCACCTCGCGCAGACGCCGCAGGCGTTTCGCGTCGACATCCTGCGTGAAGCGCTGGCGCGCGGCGGCGAGGCAACCGACGAAGCGGCGTTGGTCGAACGTGCCGGTCATCGCGTTCGGGTCGTGCCCGGCGATCCGGAGAATCTGAAGATCACCACACCAGCCGATCTCGCGATCGCGGAGTGTTTGCTGGGGGCGCGCACCCAGCGTGCGGCGACAGTGCGCATCGGTAATGGCTACGATCTCCACCGGCTCGTATACGGCCGTCCATTGATTCTGGGCGGCGTCACGATTCCGTTCGAGAAAGGACTGCAGGGCCACTCCGACGCTGACGCGGTCTGTCATGCGATCACCGACGCGATATTGGGCGCCGCCGGCATGGGCGACATTGGGCGCCACTTCCCCGACAGCGATCCGGCATGGAAGAACGCCAACAGCCTCGACCTGTTGCGCCACGCGGCGGTTCTCGTGCACGACGCGGGCTATGCGATCGGTAACATCGACTCGATCGTCGTCGCGGAGAGGCCGAAGATCGCACCGCACGCCGCGGCGATGATCGCGAACATTGCCGCGGCGCTCGGGATTGACGAAAGCGCGGTCAGCATCAAGGGGAAGACCAACGAGGGCGTTGATTCAACTGGCGCGGGAGAGGCGATCGCGGTTCATGCCGTCGCGCTGGTCATGAGCGCGCGATGAACTCAAAGCTCGAAACGCAAAACTCAAAAAGTGCGCGTCAAGTACTTTCGAAGTTACGCGCGAGATGAACTCAAAGCTCGGAAACGCAAAACTCAAAACGCGTCAAGTACTTTCGAAATTACTTTTGAGTTTTGAGTTTTGACTTTTGACTTTTGGCTTGCGATGGTTGGTTTGTGAGAGTCCGTTTCGCCCCGAGCCCCACCGGTCACCTCCACGTCGGCAACGCGCGCACGGCGTTGTTCAATTGGCTGCTCGCCCGTGGGCAAGGTGGCACTTTCATCCTGCGCATCGAGGACACCGACTTCGAGCGATCGACGCGCGAGTCCGAACGCTCGATGATTGAGGATCTGCGTTGGCTGGGGCTGGACTGGAACGAGGGCATCGATGCCGGCGGCGAGCACGGCCCGTATCGGCAGTCAGAGCGGCTGCACGTTTATCGCGCGCACGCGGCGGAGCTGATGTCACGCGGGCAGGCGTATCGCTGCTTCTGTTCGGCGGAACAGCTCGACAGCGATCGCCAGGAGGCGCTCCGAGAGGGACGACCTCCCAAGTACTCCGGACGTTGCCGCAACATTCCGCCCGAGGAGGCACGACAACGTGCCGAAAGCGGCGAGCCGGCGGTGATCCGCTTCCGCGTCCCGGAGCAGCGCGACGTGGTGTTCAACGACATCGTTCGTGGCGAGGTGCGGTTCTCGACCGACGTGATCGGGGATCCGGTGCTGGTGCGCTCTGACGGCATTCCGGCCTACAACTACGCCGTCGTCATCGATGACGCCCTGATGGCGATTACGCATGTCATCCGAGGCGAGGATCACATCTCGAACACGCCGCGGCAGCTCTTGCTGTATGAGACGTTTGGCTGGACGCCGCCCGCCTTCGCACACGTGTCGCTGGTGCTCGGGCCTGATCACAGCCCGCTGTCGAAACGACACGGAGCCACGTCGGTGCAGGAGTTCCGCGAGCGCGGTTATCTGCCGGAAGCGCTGGCGAACTATCTTGCGCTGATCGGTTGGTCACCCGGCCATGACGAAGAGCTGCTCCCGCTCGACGAGATGGCGCGCCGCTTCAGGATCGAAGACGTCGGGCATAGTGCGGGCGTCTTCGATGTCGAGAAGCTGGCCTGGGTGAACCGTCACTATCTGAAGATCGCGTCGCCCGATCGACTTGTGCGCTTGTCGCTGCCGTATCTGCAACGGGTCGGCTGGGTCGCCGAGCCGACAGACGCCGATCTGCGATTCCTGGCGCAGATCGTCCCCGTCGCCGCATCGGCTGTCGATCGACTCGAGCAGGTGCTTCCCAGGCTGGCGTTCCTCTTCGACTTCTCCGCGGAGAAAGCGATCGAGCAGCCGGAGATTCGAGCAGAGGCGGAAGCGTTGCGGCCCGTGATAGATGCCCTCGCCGACATCACGGCTGCGCAGTCGCCGATGCTCGATCGCGACGCGTTTCGGGCGATGGCCGCACGCGTACGCGAGCGCACCGGCCAGAAAGGCAAAGCGCTGTTCCATCCGATTCGGCTCGCGCTGACCGGCGAATCCGAGGGATTGGAGCTCGACATCGCCGTGCCGGCCATCGAGCGTGGGGCAGTACTGGCCGGTGTCGGTATCCGTCCGCTGCCCGCCGCCGCCGAGCGAGCACGCCGTTTTCGCGACATTCTTGCCGCGGTTCATGGTTGAGCTCGACCCATTTGCAGCGATCACGCTAGACTAAGCGGTTAGCCAATCCCCACAACTCGCGCCGTGATCATCTACGGGATCAATCCCGTGTTCGAAGCCCTTCGCGCCGGCCGCGTCAAGGAGCTGCGCGTGGGTGGGAAGGGCAGCGAGCGTGTGCGCGAGCTGGTGGCGCTGGCGACGGATCGAGGCGTGGCGGTGCGACATGTCCCGCCCGACGTGCTCGCCAGGCAGGCCCGCGGGGGCGTGCACCAGGGGATCGTCGCCGACGTCGAGGATCGCGTCGAATACAGCGTGGCCGATCTGGTGCGCGACGCGCGAGACACACCGCTCATCGTCGTGCTCGACGGCATCGAGGATCCGCACAACCTGGGTGCGATTCTGCGGACCGTTGATGCCGCCGGCGTCGATGGCGTGGTGATTCAGACGCGACGTGCGGCGGCCCTCGGCGGAGCGGCGGCGAAGGCGTCGGCAGGGGCAGTGGCGCACGTGAGGATCGCCGAGGTGGTCAACATTGCCCGCGCCGTGGAGGAGTTGAAAGAGGCGGGCATTTGGACCGTCGGTCTTGCCGGCGATGGACCATCCCGGTACGACGCGGTCGACTACACGCCGCCGATCGCGGTTGTCCTCGGGGCTGAAGGCAGCGGATTGCGCCGGCTGGTGCGCGAGCGGTGCGATTTCGTCGCTGCCATCCCGATGCAAGGACACGTCGGGAGCCTGAACGTCTCGGTGGCGGCCGGCATTGTGCTGTTCGAGGCGGTTCGGCAGCGCCGCCTTCGCGGCTTGGAATGAGTAGCGGAGGCGTTTTTGGCACGCAGAGGCATCGTGGTAAGGGGCTCGCGCCGAGCGCAGTCGAGGGGCTTGTCCGCCGCAGTGCGCGGGGTAAAGGCAGGTATTGCCTGACTGGCACGGGAAGTGCTAATATGTGCTCTTTGTCTGGCTGGCGTAGCTCAGTCCGGTAGAGCAGCTGATTTGTAATCAGCCGGTCGGGGGTTCAAATCCCTCCGCCAGCTCCAGGAGCGGGCGGCCGGCAGCTTCGGGAACGCGCCGAAAACACGGATTCCACAGACAGTGATACTCGAAGGCATCAGGTATCAGGATTCAGGGCTGAATCCTTTGATTCCTGAATCCCGATTCCTGATTCCTTCAGCGAAGTACGATTCGGGGAGGTGGCGGAGCGGTCAATCGCAGCAGACTGTAAATCTGCCGCCCATGTGGCTACGGAGGTTCGAACCCTCCCCTCCCCACCAACCTTTCCCCGCGCGTTTTCCGCGCGCGTGCGAACGGTTGGCGCGCGGAGAGCGCGGATTCAGGTTGGTGGGGAGGGGCCTCCCCTCCTGTTTT
>Ga0081539_10001530_pt1 | contig 38732 bp, 39 predicted proteins | sample TabmetS4T2R2_FD_71023 | JGI IMG/M metagenome (GOLD analysis project Ga0081539, IMG submission 71023) | Tabebuia heterophylla rhizosphere microbial communities from the University of Puerto Rico - S4T2R2 | ecosystem: Host-associated > Plants > Roots > Rhizosphere ... | reverse complement strand
GTTCACCCCTGAGAGGACCACACCCATGTCCGAGCACGCCGTCGCCGCCACCCGCGAATTCCGCGGTCTCCAGATCCCCGCCGCCGGCACCTACCTGCTGGACGCCGCGCACAAGCGAGTCGGCTTCGTGGTGCGACACCTGATGGTCAGCAAGGTGCGCGGCAACTTCGGTGAGGCCACCGCCACCATCACGGTCGGCGAGGACCCGCTGCAATCCTCGGTCACCGCCACGATCACCACGGCCAGCGTCTTCACCGGCCAGCCCGACCGCGACAACCACCTCCGTACCAGCGACTTCTTCGAGGCCGAGAAGTACCCGACGATCGAGTACCGCAGCACCGGCATCAAGTCGTTCGACGGCAATGAGTTCATCCTCGACGGCGAGCTCACCATCAAGGGCGTCACCAAGCCGGTCGAGCTGCTGGTCGAGTTCGAGGGCGTCGGCCGCAGCCCGTACGGCTTCGACGTGTTCGGTTTCAGCGCCACCACCGAGATCGACCGGGAGGACTGGGGCCTGACCTACAACCAGGCACTCGAGTCCGGTGGCGTGATGATCGGCAAGAAGGTCAAGATTGAGATCGAGGGCGAAGCCATTCGCCAGGCCTGATCTCTCTCGGTCATTGAAACGAGGCACCGCCCGGAAAGGGCGGTGCCTCGTCGCGTCGTCCGCCCGGTGGCGTCGGGCCGCTGCTGATGGTTAGGTAGACCGTGCGCGTGCGTCCGCTCACGGAGTGGTGATGATGTCCCGCTTCGTCCTAGCCTCGGCACGGGAGGTGTGATGGGCAAGGACCTCTCCCCGGCGGCCTTCACTACGGAGGATCGCACCATCCACCGGCAAAAGGTACGGCGCTGCCTGGACGTCCTCGCCCTGATGCTCGACGACGTCGTATTCGACGGGGACAGCCGGATGACCGGCTTGGAGATCGAGCTCAACCTGATGGACCGGGACGCGGAGCCCGCCATGCGCAACGCCGAGATCCTGGCCAACCTGGCGGATCCCACCTTCCAGACCGAGCTCGGCCAGTTCAACCTCGAGCTCAACGCGCGACCGCGGCTGATCAGCGGTAGCGGCTTCGCGGACTACGAGCACGACATTCTGGCGAGTCTGGGCAGGGCCGAGGACCGGGCCGCCAAGGCGGACTGCACAGTGGTCATGATCGGTGCTCTGCCCACCCTCACGCCCGAGCACCTGGTGCTCGCCAATATCTCCGCGAACGAGCGGTATCGCCTGCTCAACGACCAGATCGTGGGCGCGCGCGGTGAACAGTTGCGGGTCGACATCCGCGGCGTCGAGCGTCTGCAAACCGCCAACGACTCGATCGCGCCCGAGGCGGCTTGCACCAGCGTGCAATTCCACATGCAGGTGCCGGCGGACCGGTTCGCCGCGTACTGGAACGCCTCTCAGGCGATCGCCGGCGTGCAGGTGGCGATCGGCGCCAACTCACCGTATCTGCATGGTCGCAGGCTCTGGGCGGAGACCCGGATCGCGCTGTTCGAGCAGGCCACCGATACCCGGTCGGATGAGCTCAAGGCGCAGGGTGTACGACCGCGCGTCTGGTTCGGTGAGCGTTGGATCACCTCGGTGTTCGATTTGTTCGAGGAGAACGTCCGGTATTTCCCGCCCCTGCTGCCGATCGTCGAAGACGAGGACCCGCTCGCCGTCCTCAGAGGCGGCGGTGTACCGCGGCTCGGCGAGTTGCGCTGGCACAACGGGACCGTCTACCGGTGGAACCGGCCGGTGTACGACGTGATGAACGGTCGCCCGCACCTGCGCGTCGAGAATCGGGTACTGCCGGCCGGGCCGACGGTCGTCGATATGCTGGCCAACGCGGCGTTCTTCTTCGGACTGACCCGGCAGCTCGCCGAGGAGGAACGGCCGGTCTGGTCGCAGCTGGCCTTCGAGGACGCCGAGCAGAACTTCCATGCCGGCGCCCGTCGCGGTATGGAGGCGACGATCTTCTGGCCACGGGTCGGCGAGGTCCGCGCCACCGAGCTGGTGCTCTCCACGCTTATCTCCAAGGCCCACGCCGGCCTGGAGAAGTTCGGCGTCGACGCGACCCAGCGGGAGAGGCTGCTCGGGATCATCGAGGAGCGCTGCCGGACCGGACGAAACGGCGCGAGCTGGCAGACCGAAGCGGTGTGGGCGGCCGAACACCGACGTCAGCTGGACCGGGATGCGGCGCTGCACGACATGTTGTTGCGGTACAGCGCCCTGCAGAAGGCGAACGAGCCGGTGCACGTCTGGCCCGTCGAATAGTCCTTTGTGGATCTTGAGGATCGCTACCTCTTCGCGTCGCGTCCCGGATTGATTTTGGCGACCGGCGGGCTCGCGGGGGGCGCCGCCACGGTCGATCTGCCCGGGGCATCGGCCTTCGCCGGGAACCTCTGAGCCGGCTCCGCCGTCGCGGCGGCCGGTTGTGCCGTGGCAGGCGCTTCGTTGCCCGGTGATGTGGTAATAACCGGCTCGGCCGACTTGGTCGGGGATCGGCGCGCGGAGAGTGTGACAGGGCCCGCGCGCCCGGTCGCCCTTGCCCGGGCGCCCCATGGGGTCTGCGTCAGTCGATCCTTGAGTCCTGGACGCGTGGGCGGCTGTGCGGTGGCGGTCGGCCGTGCTGGGCGGCGGTGCCGCAGCGCCTGGCGGCGATCAGCCATCTGCCGCCCGACCGCAACCATCAGCGCCGAACCGGCGAGGCCGGCCAGCACCGCGTACGGCGCAATCAGATACGCCGACTCCAGCTGGCCCAACGCACCGGTGAGCTGCGGCGCCAGCACGAAGAATGCGGCGGCGACCAGGAGCGGGCCGACCGCGCCGGACGCCGCGGCACCAATGCCCAGGTTTCCCTGCCGGACCGCGGGCCAGGCCGCGATCATGCCGAGGATCGCCGCCGCCAGCAGGGTGAGCACCGCACTCGGCCAGTAGATCGTCCCGTACCGCGTCGCCTCGCCCAGGTCGGCGAATTGCCAACTGGTGAGGTACGTAGCGGAATCACGCCCCAGGCTCAGGTCCACCACGATCGCCGTCGCCGCCAGCGCCCAGAGGTAGGACGCGGTGGCAACGAGGTTCGCCGCCACCGGACGGGACACCACCGCCCAGTACGCGACGATCAGGCCGAACAGGATGCCGATCACCGCGTACCCGCCGGCGATGGTCTCCGGTGCGAAGGTGTCCGCGCGTACCGCCGAGCGGGCCGGCACCGCGATGAGTACGACGGTCAGCAACGCCCCAACCGCCGCCGCGGCGGCGAGGGGGAACCGGAGCGGCCCGCCCGCCCGCCCAGCCGGATCACCGCGGAGCCGTTCGGCGATCACCGCTCCGAACACGGTCGAACTGGCCGCAATCCATGTGGCCCACCCGAGGCTGCCTAGCCAGCCGCTGTCGTCGGCGACCGGCGCGACCGGCCAGACGACCACGCCGAGGCCATAGCCGAGTCCGAGTTGAGCGGCGCCCGTGCCGGCCGCGATGCCAGCCGCGGCGGCCACCTCAGTCGTCCAACCCTTCCCGGCCATGCGCGGCACTGTAGCCCACATGACGACGCCCGCGAATCCTTGCGGCGCGGGGAAACCCGCTGTCACCGCTTTGTGCAGCGGTGATCGTCCAGTTCTTGCAAGATTGGGTAAGTTGACCTCGGGTGGACGAGCGGAGGGGGTCCGGCGATGTCCGACGAGCAGCAGGGACGCCGTGATCCTCGAGCGGACGAGACCGGTCCCCAGGCCGGCGATACGTCGATCATGCCGCCGACCCGGAACTTGGGCGCGCCGGCCGGGGCCTGGGCCGGACGAGCCGAGGTACGGCCTCCGCCCCCGCCCCCGGACGACTACGCCACCCCATCGGGCTGGGATGCCGTGCCGCCGCCCGCCGAGCCCCGCGGCAAGTGGTGGATGCCGATCCTGGTGGGCATCCTGGTGCTCATCATTCTCGGCCTTCTGGGCTGGGGAATCTATCTGATCATCCAGAGTTCGGACGAGGGCGCCGAGACGCCTGCACCGATGCCGTCCGCGTCGGTTCCGGTGAATGAGCCGACCTCCACAGCGCCGACCACCGCGCCCACCACGACGGCGCCGACGACCACGCCGCAGACCACTGAGCCGACGGTCACCGAGGTGACAGTCCCGGCCCTGGTGGGAATGTCGCAGCGGGACGCACAGCAGGCGCTCGACCGCAGGGGCCTCAGCTACCGGCTGATTTTCCGGGCCAGTGATGCTGCGGCCGGCACGGTGATCGACAGCGATCCGGCAGAAGGCCAGAAGGTTCCACCGGACACCCAGGTCACGCTGGTGATCGCAGTCCCGCCGGCCACCGGGGCCACCGCGCCGCCAACGGATCTAACGGACGAGGACTGAGCGGCTGCTCAACGGTTCACGCGCAGGCGGACCTGGCGGGAGCCCTCGCCGGGCGTACGGCCGTTCCTGGCCCGCGGGTCGGGCGCCTTCCCGACCTGCCGCAGGCCGCAGGCCTGCACGAAGATCGACCGTCGCTCCACGGCGTCACCGGCGGAGTTGAGTTCGTAACCGTCCAACCAGATCCAGCCCTCGTACGTCGGCCAGTCATGGACCCGGATGACGCGGAAGAGCATCGGTGCCGCGAATTGGACGCTAGCCGCCTTCGTCACGTGAATGACATCACCGGACCGAGGAAGCACGTCATCTCCTGTCCTGAACCTCGTCGCGGGGGTGAACGTCGCTTTGCCCCACAGTGAACGCAGATCCCCTAGTGTGCCCGGCTAGTACACCTTTGCAAGCCTTTCGTGGTGCCAATCATCCGGGAGGTCACAAGACGGTGCCTAGGTAGCTCCCGCACAACCAGTCAGTCCACTCTGGACACAAAGACATCACCGGCGCCCCGAAAACAGGCGTTGCTTTTCCGGGCGTTCCGCCAGGCTTGCGTACACCATCAAGAACATTAGGTGACGCAAGCCATACCGAAAGATTGCACCACCAGTCGAATAGATGCAAGTTGCATGTCAGCCGTCCGTGCTTGTTCGCTTACGTGGCCGAGAGCCGACGGAAGATCAACAAACAACCTGAAGTCGCGGCTGCTCCGCCGCCATAGGGCCGGGATTTATCTTTGCCGTGCGCCTATCGGGCGGCCATATCTAGTGCGAAATGTCCTAAGTATCCGGAAAGCCAGACTGAAATATCGCGGACGGGGTAGGTATGAGTAATTTGTGGCTTTTGCTGAAACGGGAGTAGCGTGGCAGGGGCGGGATCGTGCAGCGCCCCAACAACGTGGGTCCGTGCCTCTGTCGGTTTTCGATTCCGGCGCTCGCGGCAGCCGCACATTCGACCAACAGCTATTCCGGCAGTTCGGCAGAGCCGCGCACCGCGCGCGCGGCGGCCGCGCCGCCCGATTGAGTGACACGTCCGGGGAAATCGACGGACGGCACACGTCCGGATGGTCGGACGGTCGTTATTGATTCAGGACGATCAGATCGATCTTTCGAGACACCCTCAGTTCGGCCGCCTCCGCCCCGCGAAGTCCGCCGAAGATGATGTTGATGGAGGAGCCATTGTGGAGCTTACGGCCAAGGGATTCCGGCTCGACCTGAGCAATGCACAGTGGGTACGGAGCAAGCGCAGCGGGCTCGGCGACGACAACTGTGTCGAGGTGGCGTTCGTGGACGAGGCGATCGCGGTACGCGATTCGAGAAACCCGACCGGGCCAGCGCTGATCTTCACCGCCGCCGAGTGGGACGCGTTCGTTGGCGGCGCCAAGGACGGCGAGTTCGATCTGTAGGAGACGGCCGGCTCCCCTGTGCGGGTAGCGTTTTGTCCCGTTTGCCGTCGCCCGGAAGGACTCGCCTCGTTGAACGCTCCAACGGCGGGTTTCACGATTCTGAGGCAAGGCGAGACGCATGACGATTGGTTCCGAGAACCTGAGCAATGGATCCGCCACGGCGCAGGACCGGTTCAGCGGCGGGGTGAGCGCGTACCGGCAGAACCGGCGCGAGTCCGCACTTTCCGCGGAGCATGGCGATGGCGAGCTGGTCAGCCGCCGTGAGGGCGCGCCGTTGCCGACTCGATCGCCGGGCATGTCGGGGTTGGAGCCGACGTCGGCGCTGGATCGGGCGGCCAAGCTGCCGTCGCTCGATCTTCCGGGGCTGACCGAGCCGGTGTTCCCCCCGATCGGGTGGAGCGACGGGCCGTCTTCGTCCATGGCCGATCACCCGTTGCTGCGCGGGCTCCTCATGGAGTTGCCCGCCCGGGGAACGATGCCGACGTCGGACTGGCTGGACCGGTGGTTCGAGGCGGCAAGGTCGATCATCGAGCTCCTGTACGTGCAGGAAGCCCGCAAAAAGTAAGGACGCCCGGCCCGAGCGGGCCGGCCGATGCTCCCGCTAGAGAAGCCGGGAAGCGAGCTGTTTCGGAGCCGGTTTCAGCGGCGCGACAGCCCGGACGCTCAACCGGCTGTGCCGCAACGCGTGCCGAACGCCGGTCGCCACGACCGCCATTCCGACGACCGTGATCGCGATACCGGTGACCTCCGAACCGGGCACTCGCACCACGCCCACCGCGATCGGCAGCCCGACCAGTGCGGCCAGACCGGTGACCTGCAGGGGCGCCGCCACTAGCGGATGGGCGGCCGCGGCACGCAGACCCGGCGGGACCGGCGCCTGCGGCGCAGTGGCGAACGCGCCCGCTCCCCGCCGGACCTGAGTGAGGCGCCGCACGGTCGCGGTGAGCACCACCAATGCCGGTACGGCGGCCAGCAGCGCAGCCGTAGGAGCCGCCGACGAACCTGGCAGAGCGCTCGCCACCACCGGAACAGCCACGAACACCGCGGCACCGCCACCGACCAGAATGGACAGCAGGCCGGCCCGCCGGCGCAGCTCGGCGGCCGACCGGGCGACCGGCAGGCCGTCGGCCAGCAGTCCGGCGGTGAGCCAGATCGCGGCCAGCGCGCCGGTGAGGATGGCGTCTGTCGTGGTGTTCACATGGACAGGCTCCACCCGCCACGCAATGAAGAAAACCGGGATATCACCCGACCGGCGACCCGTAGGGGGCCGTTTTGTCACGCAGAGTACCTGCCTTGATACCGGGAGGAATCATCCCGGTGGGCGAACCGGACAATCACCCTTTTGCATGGCCCTCCCGCGCCCTATTGTCGTGTCACGGACCCGACCTGGGGAGGTCGGCCGGGGTCCCGGTTCGCCGGGGCCCCGGCACCATTCGGGAACTTCTCAGACGGCGAAGGTGCCGACCCGGTCAGTGGCCGGGGCGGGGGGTTCCGCGTTCCAAACGCCGATCTTCTGGGCCATCAGCCGGGTCACGTAGGCCGGGTTCAGCAGGACGTACCGCCTCCACAGCCGCTTCGGCTCCAAGCCGAGCCGCCACAGCCACTCCAGCGCGTACCTCTGCATCCAGGCCGGTGGGTTTCTCAGCAGCCCGGCGTGATAGTCGAACGCGGCACCGACGGCCAGCAGGGGCATGTCAAGCAACGGACGCATCGCGTACGCGAAGATCTCTTGTCTCGGACATCCGAGCCCGACCAGCACGAGCCGCGCGCCGGACGCCTTGATCCGTTCGGCGATCTCGGCGTCCTCGCCGGGCTGGGCGTCGCGGAACTTGGACGCCTCCGCTCCGGCGATCTTCAGGGCGGGGAACATCCGCTCCAGCGCGGGTACGAGCCTGTCCAGGGTCGGCTGCGTCGAGCCGTACAGATACGTCGGAAGGCCCTCGGCGGCCGCCTTCCGCAACACCCGCAGTGTCAACTCGGGACCGTAGACGCGGTCGGCGAGCCCGGCGTGGTGCAACAGGTTGAGCGCGCCGCGAACCGGCTGGCCGTCGGGGGTGACCAGGTCGAAGGAGTTGAGCCGCGCGTTGTGCGCGCGGTCCAGCACGCCGGTCATCACACCGTGTACGGCGATTGCGGTCACCGCGAAATGCCGGCGCTCGCGGGCGGCCGACAGGATCATGTCCGTCGCGGCGTCGTAGTCCACCGCGTCCACCAGGACGCCGAGGACGTTCTTCTTGCCGTGCCGGATCATGAGTGGGGCACCCAGCGCTCTACGTTGGCTTCGTAGATCTCCTGGCAGATCATCGGTACGTCGTAGACCTGCTTCCACTGCGGGTAGTCGGCCTGGAACGCGGCGTTCGAGCCGACCCACCAGATGTGGTCACCGACCCGGTTCTCCGCCACGTACTCGGTCTTCATCTGCTTGCCCGTGATCTTCTCGGCCAGACCGAAGGCCTCCAGCATCGAGGTGTGCGAGTGGCGGCCGCCACCGAGGTTGTACACCGCGGCGGACCGTGGACTGCGGAAGAACGCCTCGAACGCGGCCACCACGTCATGACTGTGGATCGCGTCACGCACCTGCTTGCCCTTGTAGCCGTACATCCGGTATGTCCGTTGCTCCATGTTCGCCCGCATCAGGTAACCGAGAAAGCCGTGCAGCTCCGTGGCCGAGTGTGCCGGTCCGGTCAGCGTGCCGCCGCGGAACAGGGCGGTCCGCATGCCGAAGTAGCGGCCGTACTCCTGCACCATCACGTCGGCGGCGACCTTGGACGCGCCGAAGACGGAGTGCAGGCACTGGTCGATCGACATGTCCTCGGTGATGCCGTCGTAGTACGGATGCCCCGGCTCAAGCTCCCAACGAGTCTCCAGCTCGACGTATGGCAGCAGGTTGGGTCGGTCGCCGTAGACCTTGTTGGTCGAGCAATGGATGACCGGCGTCTCGATGCAATGCTCGCGGACGTTCTGCAAGATGTTCAGCGTGCCGACCGCGTTGACGTCGAAGTCGGTGAACGGGTCGCGGACCGCCCAGTCGTGCGACGGCTGTGCGGCGGTGTGGATGACCAGCGCGATGTCGCGCCCGTACCGCTTGAAGATCTTGGACAGAGCGGCCCGGTCACGGATGTCGATGCCGTGGTGCGAGTAGGCCTTACCGAGGTCCGCGGCCAACTGCCGGACGTTCCAAGCCGTCGAGGCCTCGGCTCCGAAGAACTCCTGGCGCATGTCGTTGTCGATCCCGACCACGTCGAGACCGAGACCGGCGAAGTGCCGTACCGCTTCGGAGCCGATCAGACCACCGGATCCGGTTACCAGGGCGACAGCCAATGACGACACTCCAGGTGATCGGGAAGCAAAATCAGCCGCGAGCATAACGCGGTGCCCGTCACGCCCTGCCCTGCACCGGCGAGGGGTGGCACGAAGACGTGACCCGCAGACAAGACCCGTGCAACGAGATCCGGGCGCGCTGGCGCGACCACTACAAACGCGACCACTACACCGGGGGGTGTCCGGGGGCTCGGCCCACGGAGCAGATATGACGAGGTGCCCCCGGTCCGCGCTTTCCGCGGACAGGCAGCACCCAGGCAACTCGTGGGGATGGGGGGAGTTGAACCCCCACGTCCTTCCGGACACACGGACCTGAACCGTGCGCGTCTGCCATTCCGCCACATCCCCATGCGACGTTGTCGCGGGGCGTCGCGTGCGACCCCGCGGCGCGAGCCGACGGGATCACATAGCTTGCGCCCCGTGGCCCACTTGCTAGCTGCGACAGACTACGCTGTCCCAGTCACATCACGAGCAAAGAGACCCCGCGACGCCGAGAACATTAGCACGGCGGTGCGGGCCGTTATACGAGGGTCAGAAGTGCCGGCTGCTCTTCCGTAGAGATGCGGAGGCGGCGGCCGGATACCATCATGTCCTCGGAACCCGAGGAGGAGCCGGTGAGCGTGCTGCAGCGCTTCGAGAAGCGGTTGGAAGGCCTGGTCGAGGGGGCCTTCGCGAAGGTGTTCAAGGGTGTCGTGCACCCGGTGGAGATTCTTAACGCCATGCAGCGGGAGGCCGAGGCGCACAAGGCCATCCTTGCTGGTGGCCGGACGCTGGTGCCGAACCGTTATGTCATCGACTTGTCGCCGTACGACCACAGCAGGCTGGCACCGTACGCGGCGGCGCTGGCCCAGGAGCTGGCCCAGTCGCAGGCCGAGTTCATCGGCGAGCAGGCCTGGACGGTGTACGGCGACGTCATCGTCGAGATCGAGCGCGGCGATGGGCTCGACACCGGCATGTTCCGGGTCACGGCCGAGGTCTACACCGGCGGCGAGGTCGCACCGGTGCAGCAGCCGGCGTACGACGCGGGCCCGCAGTACTCGCCGTACGACCAGGGTGGCTACCAGCAGCACGGCGGGCACAACGGCCGGAACGTCGGCCTGGTGTCCGGTGACGGCCGCACCTATCCGTTGCAGATGGGCTCGACCGTGATCGGCCGCGGCGATCAGGCCAACCTGCGCCTGCCGGACGTCGGCATCTCGCGCCGGCACGCCCGCCTGGACTACGACGGCAGCCAGGTCGTCCTGACCGACCTCGGATCGACAAACGGCACCATGGTCAACGGCCAGCGGGTGTCAGCCGTGGCGCTCAATCCGGGCGACATGATCCAGCTCGGCACGACCACGCTGACGTTCCGAGTGGACGGCTAGCCACCTTGCCGGAATTCGTCCTCACCGTCGCCCGGTTCGGATTCATCATCCTGCTGTGGATCTTCGTGTTCACGGTGGTCGGGGTGATCCGCCGGGATCTCTTCGCCGGAGTCCGGTCCAAGAGCATCGTCGCCAGCCCGCGGGGGGTGGGTGGCGTGATGCCTCAGGGCCGGCCGGCGAAGGCGAAGCGCGGTAAGGCGGCCCGGCAACTGGTCGTGACCGCGGGCCAGTTGGCCGGTACGAGAATCACGCTCGGTGGGTCCCAGATCACGATTGGTCGCGCGGAGGATTCGACGCTCGTCATCACCGACGACTTCGCCTCGGCCCGGCATGCCCGGCTTGTTCCGCGGGACGGCCAGTGGTTCGTCGAGGACCTCGGCTCCACCAACGGCACCTACCTCGATCGCGGTAAGGTCTCCGGACCTACTCCCGTCCCCCTCGGCGTGCCGATACGGATCGGCCGCACGTCACTCGAGTTACGGCCATGACCCTGACGCTCCGCTACGCCGCGCAAAGCGATCGTGGATTGATCCGAGACGGAAACCAAGACTCCGTCTACGCTGGACCGCGCCTGCTCGCCGTCGCTGACGGTATGGGCGGCATGGCTGCCGGTGATGTCGCCAGCAACATTGTCATCGCCGCGATGGCTCCGCTGGACGAGGACGTACCCGGTGACGCACTGGTCGACGCTCTCCGGCATGCCGTCGGCACGGCGAATCAGCAACTGCGTGACACCGTCGACGCCAATCCCCACCTGGAGGGCATGGGCACGACGTTGACCGCGGTGCTCTTCTCCGGCAGCAAGATCGGCATGGTGCACATCGGCGACAGCCGGGCGTACCTGCTGCGCCAAGGCGAGTTCTCGCAGATCACCAAGGACGACACCTACGTGCAGATGCTGGTCGACGAGGGCCGGATCAGTCCGGAGGAGGCGAGCAGCCACCCGCAGCGTTCCCTGCTGACCCGCGCGCTGGACGGCCGGGACATCGACCCGGAGTATTCGGTACGCCAAGTGCTCAAGGGCGACCGCTATCTGATCTGCAGCGACGGCCTCTCCGGCGTGGTGAGTGCGGAAACCATCGGCGAGAGCATGCGGGACATCCAGGATCCGCAGGCATGCGTGGAACGGCTCGTCCAGCTGGCTCTGCGCGGCGGCGGGCCGGACAACATCACCGTGGTGATCGCCGACGCCACCGATGCGGACATCGTCGAGCAGGCCCCGATCGTCGGCGGAGCCGCGGCCCGGGACCGCGGCAACTCCACCGTGGCGGACAGCTCGAGCGCTGCCGCCCGCGCTGCCGCCCTGCAGGCTCCGCCGCGACCGGCCCAGCCGGACGGGGCGGCCTTCGAGCGGGAGGATCCGGAACCCACCCGGCACCCGGTCCGTACCAGCGTTCTCCTGCTGCTGCTTCTCGGCCTGCTCGGCGGCGGGCTGTACCTGGGCTGGCAGTACACCCAGGACCAGTACTACGTCGGTGCCACCGACGCCGGTCAGCTGGCCATCTTCCGGGGAGTGCCCGGCAAGATCGCCGGAGTCGACCTGTCCAGTGTCAACGAGACCAGCGCCGCCCGGCTGGAGGATCTCACCACGGTCGCGCAGGACAGGGTCAAGCAGGGTATCCAGGCCGAAAGCCGGCCCGACGCGCAGCGGCGCCTCGCCGAGCTGACCAGCAACGAGCCGTCCAACCCCAACCTCAAGCCGTTCTGTTCGCCGTCCAGCCCGGCACCCCCCGCGAGTGGACCGGCGAACCCGTCCGCTCAGTCCGCCACGCCTGGGCAGCCTTCCGCAACCGGTCGGATCAACGCTTCCTCGGCGCCGGCTACCGGGCCCGCCACCTCGCCGGACGCTCCGCCAACCGACCTCGCCCCGCCGCCGGTCATCGACCCGGTCGGGTGCCGGCCGGTCGGCTGAGCATCCGCTCAACCGACGTCTGGGGACTGCCTCTTGACCGCGCCCGCCGTACCGGCTCCCACACCCGCCCCAACGGGTGCGATGCCGCGTATCCCGGGACTGAAGACCCATCGCAACGCAGAGCTCGGACTCCTGGCGTTCGCGATGGTGCTGGTTGCCGTCTTCGCCGCGACCGTCGAGGCGAACCAGCTCGACGACCTCACGCCCGCCTTCTGGGTGCCCGCCGCCCTGCTCAGCGCCCTGTTCCTCGGCCTTCATCTGGTGATCCGGTTCATGGCCCCGTACGCGGACCCGGTGCTGCTGCCGTCCGTGGCCCTGGTCAACGGACTCGGCGTAGCCTTCCTGCGCCGGCTCGACCTGGCCCGGGCGATCGCCGAAGGGCAGCCGACGCCCGGCATCTTCGCCGGCACCGGCGGACGCCAGCTGGCCTGGACCCTGGCATCACTGATCCTGGCCGCGGTGCTGCTCCTGGTCATCCGGGACCACCGGATCGTTTCCCGGTACGCGTACACCCTCGGTCTCCTCGGCATCGTCCTGGTGATGCTCCCGGCCGTGCTGCCGTCGAGCATCTCCGAAGTCAACGGCGCCAAGCTGTGGATCCGGATCGGCTCGTTCTCCATCCAGCCCGGTGAGTTCGCCAAGCTGGCCCTGGTCTCGTTCTTCGCGTACTACCTGGTCCGCAAGCGCGAAGTGCTGTCACTGGCCAGCAAGCGGTTCCTCGGCATCGACTTCCCGCGCGGGCGCGACCTGGGTCCGGTCGTCGCGGTCTGGCTGTTCAGCCTTCTCGTGCTGGTGTTCGAGAAGGACCTGGGCACGGCGCTGCTGTACTTCGGTCTGTTCATCGTCACGCTGTATGTGGCCACCGAACGCGCCAGTTGGATGATCATCGGCGTGCTGCTGTTCTTCGGCGGCGTCTACTTCGCCTACCTGCTGGGCGACACGGTCGGCGGCCCGTTCGCCAACTTCTACAACCGCGCCGAGGTCTGGCTCGACCCGTTCGCCCGGGAGAACTACGAGCGGGTCGGCGGCAGCGGCCAACTCGTCCAGGGTCTGCTCGGCCTCGGCACGGGCGGGCTGTTCGGTACCGGACCGGGCGCCGGTTCCCCGGGTTTCGTGCCCGAGGTGCGCACCGACTTCATCTTCGCCGGCCTCGGTGAGGAGATCGGCCTGTTCGGGCTCTCCGCCCTGCTGGTGATCTACCTGCTCATCGTCGAGCGGGGTCTGCGCGCGGCGATCGCCGTCCGTGACTCGTTCGGCAAGCTGGTCGCCGGCGGTCTCGCGTTCACCCTGGGCTTGCAGGTGTTCGTCATCGTGGGCGGCATCACCGGGTTGATCCCGCTGACCGGGCAGACAACGCCGTTCCTGTCCGCGGGTGGCTCGTCACTCATGGCCAACTGGTTGCTGATCGCGATGTTGCTGCGCATTTCGGACGCGGGGAGGCGTCCGGCGTCCGGCGGCCACGCCGAACGGGCAGCCGGACCGAAACAGCCGCCGGCCCAGCTGCACGGCGCACAGACGGAGGTGATCAAGCCGTGAACGCACCGTTGCGCAAGGCCGGCGTGGTCGTCCTCGTCATGTTCGGGCTGCTGTTCGGCAATCTCAACTGGGTGCAGGGCTACAAGGCGGACGAATACCGCACCAGTGACTACAACCGTCGCGTCACCGTCGCCGAGTACGAACGCCCACGCGGCATCATCGAGGCCGACGGCGAGCCCCTGGCCGAGAACAAGGCGACCGACGGCACGCTCAAATACCTGCGCGTCTACCCCGACAAGCAGCTGTACGCGCCGGTCATCGGCTACAAGCCGGTAAACAACGCGGAGACCGGCATCGAGCGCAGCGAGGACGAGTTTCTGGCCGGCACCAGCGACAAGCTCTTCGCCGACCGGCTCAGCGACATGTTCACCGGGGACAACACCGGCGGCGGCAACGTGGTGCTGACGCTGAGCACCCGCGCCCAGGAGGTGGCCTGGAAGGAGCTCACCGGCAACGAACGCGGCGTGGCCAAGGGCGCCGCGGTTGCGCTCGACCCGCGGACCGGGGCGGTACAGGCCCTGGTCTCGATGCCGAGCTACGACCCGAACCCGCTGGCCAGCCACGACGAGAAGACGTTCCAGTCGGCCTTCAAGAAGCTGAACGAAGACCGGGACAAGCCGCTGCTGAACCGCGCGATCGGGGACACCAAGCCGCCGGGCTCGACGATGAAGGTGCTGATCGCGGCGGCAGCCCTGCAGAACGGCTACACCCAGCAGACCGAGATCCAGGCCGGCTCGAGCTACACACCACCGGGCAGCGGCGCCCCGATCCGCAACGCCGAGGACGAGGTTTGCCCGGGTTCGCGGATCACCCTCAAGGAAGCGCTGACCGAGAGCTGCAACACCGGCTTCGCGCAGCTCGGCGTCAAGCTCGGGGCGGACGCGGTGAAGAACACCGCGCAGGCGTTCGGCTTCGGCCAGACCGACCTGACCGTCGGCAACCTGGACGGCGGCGGCCTGCCGGTGGCGGCCAGCCAGACCGGTGAGATGGCCAACCCGGACGGCAGCCCCGACCAGGCCGCGCTGGCCCAGTCGTCGATCGGCCAGCGGGACGTCCGGATGACCCCGCTGCAGGGTGCGATGATCGCCGCCACGGTGGCCAACGGTGGTAAGCAGATGCGGCCGTACCTGGTGCAGCAACTGCTCAGCCCGGAGCGCCGGCCGATCTACAACGCGAACCCCAAGACGCTGCGTACGCCGATCACCGCGCAGGTGGCCGCCGACCTGCGCGAGATGATGGTGAGCGTGGTGGAGAACGGCACCGGCCGTCGCGCCCGGATCAACGGCTTCGAGGTGGGTGGCAAGACGGGTACCGCCCAGAACGCCGAGGGCGCCAGCCCGCACGGCTGGTTCATCGGCTTCGCGTACAACGACAAGGGCGAGGCGGTCTCCGCGGTGTGCGTCATGCTGGAGAACGTGTCCGGTGGCCACGCCAGCGCGGTGGCGGCCCAGATCTCCGGGCTCATCATGCGGGCCGCGGCCGGTCGGGGAGGGGACTGAGGTGATCAGCCCTGGGGTGACCCTCGGTGGCCGGTACCGCCTCGACGAGCGGATCGCCGGCGGTGGCATGGGCGAGGTGTGGCGCGGCACCGACGGGGTGCTCGGCCGTACCGTCGCGGTGAAGATCCTGCTGCCCGCCCTGCTGGACGAGCCGGGCTTCGCCGAGCGGTTCCGCGGCGAGGCCCGGACCATGGCCACCATCAACCACCCCGGCGTGGTGGACGTCTACGACTACGGCAGCGACCAGCAGCTCGCCTTCCTGGTCATGGAGTACGTCGAAGGGGACGCGCTGTCCCGCACGCTGAGCCGGGTGGGGCGCCTCACGCCGGCCCGGACCATGGCGCTGGTCGCGCAGGCGGCGGACGCGTTGCAGGCCGCGCACGCGAACGGCATCGTGCACCGCGACGTCAAACCCGGAAACCTCCTGGTACGGCCGAACGGCACGCTCGTGCTCACCGACTTCGGCATCGCCCGATCCGCCCTGGTCGGCCAGCTCACCGTGGCGGGTTCGGTGCTGGGCACCGCCTCGTACATCTCACCCGAGCAGGCCGCCGGCGCGGTCGCCACGGCCGCCTCCGACGTGTACGCCCTCGGTGTGGTCGCGTACCAATGCCTCTCCGGGCACCGGCCGTTCGACGGCGCCACACCGCTCGAGATCGCCATGAAGCACGTCCGCGATTCGCCGCGGCCGCTGCCGGCGGACATCCCGCCCGCGGTCCGATCCATCGTCGAACGGGCGATGGCCAAGGACCCCGGCGCCCGCTGGCCCACCGCCGCCGCGATGGCCGCCGTCGCGCGACAGGCCGCGTCGTCGTTGACCACGGCCGCGAATCAGCCGGTCGTGAACGGGTCGGTGCCGTCGATGCATCGCCCGCAGTCGGGTTCCGGCATGCCGAACCAGCCGTACTCCGGCCCGCCGGCATCCGGTCCGCCCGGGCACCCGGCGACCGGCCAGGCGCGGCCACCGTATCCGCCGGTTCCGCGGCCGGTGTCCGGTGGTCAGGCGCGCGGGGCGGCCCCGGTGCCGCCGGTTCAGCAGCATCAGCCGTACCGGCAGTCGTCGGTGCCGCCGCATCAGCCGACGAGTACGCCACAGATGCCCGCGAAGTCTGGAAACTCCGGCGGCCGTCAGGTATTGATGGTGCTCGCCGTGGTGCTCGGTTTGCTGGTATTGCTGTGTGCGGGTGTCATCTCGTTCCTTCTGAAGCAGGGCAACACTGCACTGGGCGACATCGGGCCGAACGCCACGGTCGCCCGCACGGGCGTGGTCGACGAGGGATTGTCGGCGGCGTCGTACCGTCTGATGGAGCGGGTCGCCGTACCGAGCGGCCGGCATGAAGCGAGCGAAGGACGACAGACGCTATGACGGCTCAGGCCCGCCTGCTCGGTGGCAGGTATCAGGTCGGCGAGCTGCTGGGCTACGGCGGCATGGCCGAGGTGCACCGGGGTCGTGACCTCCGGCTCGGCCGTGACGTCGCCATCAAGATGCTGCGTACCGACCTCGCCCGCGACGCGACGTTTCAGGAGCGGTTCCGGCGTGAGGCGCAGAATGCCGCCGCGCTGAACCACCCGGCGATCGTGGCCGTCTACGACACCGGTGAGGAGGTGTCCTCGACCGGCGACAAGCTGCCGTTCATCGTCATGGAATTCGTGAACGGGCGGACCCTCAAGGAGGTCCTCGCCGCCGAGCAACGACTCCAGCCGCGCCGCGCCCTGGAGATCATCGCTGACATCTGCGCCGCGCTCGAGTTCAGCCACCGGCACGGCATCATCCACCGCGATATCAAGCCGGGCAACGTGATGCTTGCGCAGAACGGCCAGGTCAAAGTCATGGACTTCGGCATCGCGCGGGCTCTGGCCAGCGGCGCGACCACCATGACACAGACAAGTGCGGTCATCGGTACGGCGCAGTACCTGTCCCCGGAGCAGGCGCGGGGCGAGTCGGTCGACGCCCGGTCCGACGTCTACGCGGCCGGTTGTGTGCTTTTCGAACTCGTGGTCGGACACCCGCCGTTCGTCGGTGACAGTCCGGTCAGCGTGGCCTACCAGCACGTCCGGGAAGATCCGCGGGCGCCGAGCGACATCAACCGCGAGGTTCCGCCGGACGTCGACGCGATCGTGCTCAAGGCACTCGCCAAGAACCCATTGAACCGATATCAGAGCGCGCAGGAGATGCGAGCCGACGCGTTGCGCGCGGTCTCCGGCCGTCCGGTCCTGGCCACTCCGGTGATGACCGAGGCCGAGACCATGGCGCTGACCGGGCCGATGCGTGCGCCCGTGGCCGCCACCACGATCAGCCGTCCGATGGCCGGCGGCCCGCCGCGGGCACCGGAGCGCAAGACGTCGTCGTGGGTGATGGCGGTGCTGGCCGCACTGGCCGTGCTGGCGGTGATCGCGCTGGGTGTCGGACTCTATCTCTCCAACCGCGAAGATCCCACCGACACTCCGACCGCTGCCGTGGTCGCCATGCCGGAGATCGTCGGCTTGACCGAGGATGAGGCCCGGGCCGAGCTCGCCAAGCTGAACTTCACCTCGATCACAGCCGGTCCAGAGCAGACCACAGACGACTGCAAGGACACCCCGACGGTCGTCAAGCAGAGTCCGGAGCCCACCACCCAAATCGCCGTCGACCAGCCGGTCACCTACACGCTGTGCAAGGCGCCGGACAAGGTCACGGTCCCGAACAACCTGGTGGGCAGCACCCGCGACGCCGCGGATGACGCGCTGAAGGCGCTCGACCTCAAGCCGGACTTCGATGAAGTGGACAACGTCGCGCCGCGTGGCCAGGTGGTCGAGGTGGCCAAGGCCGGTCAGCAGGTCGACCCGGGTACGAAGATCACGGTGAAGGTCTCGCGGGGCAACATGGTGCCCGTACCGAACGTGGTAGGCCGGTCCCGGGACGCCGCCGAGGCCCTGCTCGGCGCCTCCGGCTTCGAGGTGGACGTCGAACTGGTGGACCGTGAAGGCAAGCCCAACACGGTCGTGGACCAGAACCCGGCGGGCGAACGTCCGCGGCCACGGGGCAGCAAGGTCACGATTGTGGTGATCGACGAGCCGCAACCGGAGCCGTCCGGCGAGCCGAATCCGGACGTCACGACACAACCCGGCAACGGCGGCGGCACGGGCGGCACGGAGAACGAGATCGCTGGCGGCATCCTCCGCCCTTATTGATCTGCGATCGGGTGTCAGGCGCTCGCGAACGCCGATCGGCGTCGCGCCTCCACCTCGGCGGCCAGCGCGGGAGCGCGTTCCAGTGCCTCCGGCAGCCCGCACGCCGCGAGCCAGTTGGCCAGCATGGTGTGTCCGCCCTCGGTCAGCACCGATTCGGGGTGGAACTGCACACCCTCGACCGGCAGCTCGCGATGCCGCATCGCCATCACGATGCCGGAACTCGTCTGGCCGGTCACTTCGATCTCCGCGGGCAGTGTCTCGGGCAGGACGGCCAGCGAGTGGTATCGCGTGGCGGTGAAGGGGTCGGGCAGACCCGCGAGCACGCCCGTTCCGTTATGGTGCACTTCGGAGGTTTTGCCGTGTAGCAGCTCCGGCGCACGTGTCACGGTCGCGCCGAATGCCGCCCCGATTGCCTGGTGACCGAGGCAGACACCGAACAGCGGCAGCTCACCCGCGTAGGCCGTGATGACGTCCATCATGATTCCGGCCCGTTCCGGCGTACCGGGACCGGGTGAGAGAAGAACACCCGCGGCGCGGAAGCGGCCCACGTCGCCGACGGTGATCTCATCGTTTCGCCGCACCTCGCAGTCGGCGCCGAGCTGGCCCAGGTATTGCACCAGGTTGAAGACGAACGAGTCGTAGTTGTCGATCACCAGAATGCGCACCGATCTCACCTCCCAGCGCTTGCGGACGGGTGTGGCGCGTTCGATTCCACGCTGTACGGGATCTCGTCCGGCGCGCCCTCCTCGCCGGGGATGACTGTGCTCGGCTCCGGGTCGGCCGGGTCGAACTGCTGTTCGGTACCGGTACCCACCTGAACGTCGTCGAACGGCAGCAGCGGCGTCGCCCACGGGAATACCACGTACCAGAGCAGTGCTCCGACCGCAGCGATCAGCACCACCGAACCGCTGATCTTGCCGGCCAGGCCGAAGGGCAGCTTGTGCCAGATCCAGGCGTACATATTTCTCCTACGCCTTCAGCTCGGCCGGCTTGCCGGCATCCGGGAGCGCCTGATCCCGCGGGACGGTCTCGCTGAGCTCGGCGTGGACGATGAGCCGCTCGTAGTTGTTGAACTTCGGGTTACATGTGGTAAGAGTCAGCATTTTCCTTGTCGGCTTGGCCTTCGGTTTGCCCGGCACCGGCGCCACCACTTCGACGGCGTCGGGCAGGACGACCTCGACGCTTGTCACCCTGTAGATGTGCCAGCTGTCCCGGGTCTCCACGCCGATGACGTCACCCTCCTTGAGCTCGTCGAGCCGCCAGAAGATCTTCCGGATCCGGTGGCCGGCCACCGCGAAATTGCCCACCTTGCCGGGCAGGGCGGTCTCCGGGTAGTGGCCCGGCGCATACCGGATGTCCTGCGGCCGGACGCCGTTGACGACCACCCACTCCTTGTCCAGCTTCGGGATGTAGAGCCGGCCCACCAGATTCTTGCCGGGCGCGGCCGGTCCCTGCGGCGTGGGGCTCGGTTCGACGGTGGGGTCGTTCCACTGCTGAGCCAGTGCGTCGTCCAGGCTGTTCTGCTCGTCCTGAACCTTCGCCGAGTTGCCGAACACCTGGTATCCCGCGAAGAGCAGCACAATCAGCCCGAAGGTGATCATCAGCTCGCCGGACACCCGGATGCCGGTGCGGATACGGGAGCCCAGCGTCGGCCGGGTCAGCTCGGAGTACACGCTCTTGTAACCGTCGTCGGTCTGCTCGGGACGCAGCTCGACCACCTTTTCGCCCCGTCTCGGTTTGATCTCTTCGTCGACCGGTTCGGGTGGGGCGGCCTTCATCTCGACAGCGGCAGCTGCCACGGCCGCGGCGCCGACCGCGACCTCGCGAGCCTGATCATAATCGGTCACGGACTCGGCGCTGGCACCTGGTTTTGTCGTGCCGGGCAGGACCAGGACCGAGGGCTTCGGCATGTCTACATTCCGAACCGCGGGCATGAGACTCGTCGGAGCATCCGTAGTACTGATCACGGCGGTCGCGGACGGGTCCCGGTGTTGTTGCGCCTGCGTCACCGGGCCGGCGTCGGGCCCTGCGGTCGCCGCACTCCCCGTTCCAGCGGTTGCCGTGCCCGCGATGACCGGGACGCCAGGTCTCTCGGGTAGAGCTGACGTGGATCCGGCATCGGCTGTATTCGAGCGGTAGTGACCGTTACCCGTCGACTGGGCGGCGTGCGGCGAGCGGCTCTGCGAGGTCCGGCCGCCGGACGGCAAGATGGCGGTATCCGCCGCCGTCGGTTGCTCCGTGACCGCCGGTGGAGGCTGGGGCGCGCGTAATCCCACCGGGGGATCCAGCGGCCCTCCCGGCACGCCGTCCGGCGAGGCGTCTGAAATCCGGGGAATGTACGCGGTGTGTGCGTCGCCGTCGGGCGCCCGATGACGGCCCGAATTGGGCGCACCACCCTCCGGGAAGTCGGGGGAGACCATCATTGGGCAACCCGCGCGGATCGGAGGTCACTCGACCCGTCGTACGCCCGCACTGTCACGTTCCTCTCAATGGTTTCTCGATATCCCAGGCCGAAGTCGGCGACCGCATCACGGAATTGCTGGACACCTTCCGCGGATTGCAACGCTCGCCGCATCGCGGTGGGTTCGCCGATAGCGGTGATCTTGAACGGTGGCGAGAACACCTGACCGTGGAGCAGCAGCGTATTGCCGACACAGCGTACCGCGCTCGTGGAGATGACGCGGACATCCATGATCGCCATGGCCTCGGCCCCGCCGGCCCACAACGCGTTCACCACGGATTGCACATCGCCCTGATGGACCACGAGGTCGTCGTTCTTGGGATTGTTGGGACCACCGTCACCGACCCGGCGCGGCGAGTCGTCCAGTACGACCGTGACACCGGGGCCGCGCAATGCGGTGAACCCGGCCTGCGCCTGCATGCCGTCTGCGCGTTCACGGGCCTGCTTCACCGGCTGGTCCACCTCGGCCAACCGTTCCGCTTCCTGATCGACTTGCGCGCGAACCCGAGACGCCTGCTCCTCGCGCACCTCGAGGCGCTCTCGCTTCTCGGCGATCAGCTGGGTCAACACGGGCCGGCGGTCGTCGCGGAGCGCCGTACCGTCGGCGGTCGTCGCGGATGTCGTGAAGAGCATGCCCGCAGTCAGCGCGATCAGCGGGACCCCGACGGACCAGCCACGCTGCTTCTGACCGCGCAGGCGCGGCCGGAGGACGCCGAGCGCACGCCGCAGCACAAGCCGCCACGAGGGGGCACCGTCGGCGTATTCCACTTGTAATCCCCCCAACCCGGTCTCAGGCCGAACGAAAACACCCTGGCGGGTGCTCGTGCGCGTGCCGCCTTGACTACGCTAGTTGCCGAACAGTATTCGCCACGGGCAGCGACCGGCGTTCGGGAGCCGTCAGCGGTGATTCGTTCACCACTTGTTGCCCTCAGGAGAGCGCCGTGCCGAAGTCGCAGGTTCGCAAGAAGAAGGTTTATACGCCGCCCACGGACATCCGGCCGGCGGTGAACGCCGCCTCGAAGAAGCCGAGTCCGAGCTGGCTGCCGATCAGCGCCGTGACGCTGATCGTTCTCGGCATCGCGTGGCTGGTTGTCTACTACCTCTCCGAGCAGCAGTATCCGGTGGAGGCGTGGCGTTACTGGAACTTGGCCGTCGGGTTCGGCTGCATGGTCGCCTCGCTGGCGATCCTCGCGCGCTGGAGGTAGCTCACCGATCCTGGCAGCGCACGCCGACGACGTTCGGGTGCGCTGTCACCGCATGCGGCATCGGCTGAGCACGGAGCTATTACTCGCGGGTAACCTGGGGTCACTTGCCGCGGACCATGGAGGCACCCGATGGGTGGAGCTCAGATCATCGCCACCGTGCTGGCGGCTGCGGTCACCATCGTGGCCGTCGCGCTCGCGGTCCGTGCCGTGTTGCAGATGACCTCGGTGATCCGTCTCGGCAGGCCCGATCCGGTCCGGTTCGCTGACAAGGGCTCCCGCACCAAGACCATGCTTTTGGAGACTGCCGGCCACACCAGGATGCTCAAGTGGGGCGTGGTCGGGGCGGCGCACTGGTTCGTGATGGTCGCGTTCATCGTGCTGTCGCTGTTGGTGCTCGAGGCGTACTTCGAAGTGGCCGGCCCGGCGCTGGGCCTACCCATCATCGGGCACTGGACCGTCTTCGGATTCGTCACCGAGTGGATCGGGGTCCTCGGCACGCTCGGCATCCTGGTCCTGATCGTGATCCGCCAGCTCGCCAAACGCGCCCCGAAGAGCCGGTTCACCGGCTCGACGATGTGGCAGGGGTACTTCGTCGAGTGGATCATCGTCGCGGTCCTGTCCTGCGGTTTCCTCATCCGGGGATTCAAGGTGGCAACCGGCGAGTTCGAGCATCCGCTCTGGGCCACGCCGGTCAGTCACGGCATCGGCGCGCTCCTGCCGGCCTGGCCGGACGGCGCCACCTGGGTCGCACTGCTCAAGATCTGTATTTCGATGGCCTGGCTGATCACCATCGCGCTGAACGTGACGATGGGTGTGGCCTGGCACCGGTTCCTGGCGTTTCCCAACATCTTCTTCAAGCGGGCGCCGGAGAAGCCGGCCGGTTCCGGCCTGGGCGCGCTGCGACCGATGATGAGCGATGGCAAGCCGCTCGACTTCGAGGAGGCGGACCCGGAGAAGGACCAGTTCGGCGTCGCGCAGGTCGAGCAGTTCACGTGGAAGGGCCTGCTGGACTTCTCCACCTGTACCGAGTGTGGCCGGTGCCAGTCACAGTGCCCGGCCTGGAACACCGCGAAGCCGCTCTCGCCCAAACTGTTGATCACGAGCCTGCGAGATCACGCGTACGCGAAGGCGCCCTATCTCCTGGCCGGCGGCGGAAAGGACCTCACCGGCGAAGAGAAGGCGACTCAGGAGCAGCTCGCGGGCGTCGACGTGCTGGCGATGGCCGAGTCCGAGCGTCCGCTTATCGGAACCGCGGAGCAGATGGGCGTCATCGACCCGGACGTGTTGTGGTCGTGCACCACTTGCGGGGCGTGTGTGGAGCAATGCCCGGTGGACATCGAACACGTCGATCACATCGTGGACATGCGGCGCTATCAGGTTCTGATCGAGTCGAGCTTCCCGTCCGAGGCCGGCGTCATGCTCCGCAACCTGGAGAACAAGGGCAACCCTTGGGGCGCGCCGCAGAACACCCGGGAGGATTGGACAAGGGGCCTCGACTTCGAGATCAAGAGGGCCGGAGCGGCGGACGACTTCGAGTACCTGTTCTGGGTTGGCTGTGCGGGCGCATTCGAGGACCGGGCGAAGAAGACCACCCGTGCGGTCGCCACGCTGCTGCACGAGGCCGGCGTCGACTTCGCCATCCTGGGCGAGGGCGAGACCTGCACGGGTGACCCGGCGCGCAGGATCGGCAACGAGTTCGTCTTCCAGATGCTGGCCCAGCAGAATGTGGAGACGTTGACCGAGGCGAACGTCAAGAAGATCGTCGCCACCTGCCCGCACTGTTTCAACACGCTCGGCAACGAGTACGAACAGCTGGGTGGCACGTTCGAGGTCATGCATCACACCCAGTTGCTCGCCCACCTCGTCAAGGCGGGCAGGCTGACCCCTGTCCAGCCGGTGGACGGCGGGGTCACCTACCACGACCCCTGTTACCTGGGCCGGCACAACCGGGTCTTCCAGGCGCCGCGCGAGGTCCTCGGCGCAAGCAGCGCCGGGATCGCCGAGATGCCGCGCAACACCGAGCGAAGCTTCTGCTGCGGCGCCGGCGGTGCCCGGATGTGGATGGAAGAGAAGATCGGAAAGCGGATAAACATCGAGCGTACCGAGGAAGCCCTAGCCACCGGAGCGACCACGATCGCGGTCGGCTGCCCGTTCTGCTCGACCATGATCGGCGACGGGGTCACCGCCAAGGGCGCACAAGACGGCATCGAGGTCGTCGACGTCGCCACCGTGCTGCTGCGGTCATTGAAGCAAGAGGTCTAGGAGTCCGCGAACGCGGTGTAAGCGGTCGCGGGATCCCGCCGAGTGTCACCCATGGGTCTCCTGGTTCGCCTGATTCCGGCACAATGAGGGCCGAGGTGAACCGATCATGGACGGCCTGTTCCTGACCGCGGTGCTCCCGTTGGCGGCCTTCGTGCTGCTTACGGCGGGCAACGCGTTCTTCGTGGTCGCCGAGTTCGGACTGGTCACCGTCGACCGGGTGGAGATCGACAAGCGCGCGGACGCGGGTGACCGGCGTGCGCGTACAGTGCGGCACGCGTTGCACGAACTGTCCTTTCAGCTCTCCGGGGCGCAACTGGGCATCACGATCACCGCCCTGCTGACCGGCTATCTGGCCGAGCCCGCTTTGTCGCGGCTGTTCACCCCGCTCGTCGAGCCGCTGGCCGGCCGGCACACCGGCCCTGTCACGTACGCGCTAGCGCTGATGCTGGCCACCCTGGTGTCGATGTTGTTCGGTGAGCTCGTACCGAAGAATGCCGCCCTGGCGCGCCCGATGCGCGCCGCGCTGGGCGCTGCCGGGCCGCTACGCATCTTCTCCCGGCTCTTCCGATGGCTGATCGGTGCGCTGAACGGCTCGGCGAACTGGGTGGTCCGCCGCCTCGGCATCGAGCCGCAGGAGGAACTGGCCAGTGCCCGTAGCCCTGAAGAGCTGGGCTTGCTGGCGGCGATCAGCGCTCGCGCAGGCGCCCTGCCGACCGAGACCGCGACACTGCTGCGCCGCACGATCCGGTTCGGCGAGAAACGCGCGGCCGAGGCGATGACGCCGCGCGTCGACGTTGTCGGACTCAAGACCACCGCCAGCGTCGCGGACCTGATCGCGCTGTCGCGGGGCACCGGGCACACCCGATTCCCGGTGTACGAGGACACCCTCGACCTGGTCACCGGGGTGGCCGCGGTGCCCGACGTGCTGGGCGTCCCGCCGGACCGCCGCGCCACCACGCCGGTCTCCTCGGTCGCGCGCGAGCCCGTCTACGTCCCGGAGAGTCTCGACCTGGACAAGGTGCTGGCGGCGTTGCGGGCGGCCGACGCCGACCTGGCGATCGTGGTCGACGAGTACGGCGGCACCGACGGCGTGGTGACGGTCGAGGACCTCATCGAGGAACTGGTCGGCGAGATCTCCGACGAGTACGACTTCGATTTCGCCGAGGCCGGCACCGCGGAGCTCACCGCGCCGAGCGGCGAGAAGACGTTTCTGGTGGACGGGCTGTTGCGCCAGGACGAGCTACGCGAGCAGACCGGGTTCGACCTTCCGGAAGGCCCGTACGAAACGCTCGCTGGTTTCGTCCTGGCGCGCCTCGGTCACATCCCGGTCGCCGGGGAGTCGATCGGAGAGGACGGCTGGCAGTTCACCGTGATGCAGGTGGACCGGCATCGCGTCGAGCAGGTACGGGTCGTCGCCCCGCCGGAGCTGATCGATGATTGAGCTGCTGGCCACTGTGCTGCTGCTGGTGGGCAACGCGTTGTTCGTCGGTGGCGAGTTCGCACTGATCGCGTCCCGGCGTACCGCCCTCGAACCACTCGCAGCCACCTCCCAGCGCGCCCGCTGGGCCCTGTCCGCGATGAACCAGATCCCGCTGATGATCGCCGGTGCGCAGTTGGGCATCACGATCTGTTCGCTCGGGTTGGGTGCGATCGCCGAACCCGCGCTGGCGCATCTCCTCGAGGGTCCGTTCGCCGCGGTCGGCCTGCCCGGCCGCGCGGTGCACCCGATGGCGTTCGTGCTGGCCCTGGGCGTCGTCGTGTTCATGCATACGGTGGTCGGCGAGATGGTGCCGAAGAACATCACACTGGCCGGCCCGGAACGGTCCGCGGTCATCCTGGGGCCGTTCATGCTCGCCTTCTGCACGGCGACCAAACCGGTGCTGACCGCGATGCGCTGGGCGGCGCGCCGGGTGCTGGCGGTGTGGAAGATCGAGGCCACCGACGCTGTCAAGACCGTCTTCACCGCCGAGGAACTCGCCGGCATGGTCACCCAAGCGCGCAGTGAGGGCCTTCTCGGCACGGAACAGTACGAACGGATCCACGCCGCCCTCGGCCTCAACGAGCGTACCGCCGCGGATACGTTGCGGCCCTGGTCAGGCGTCACCACGGTGGCCGACGACGTGTCGCCGGCGACGCTCGAGGCGATCGCCACGCACAGCGGGCGATCACGCTTCCCGGTGGTTCAGCGCGAGACCCGGCGTGTGCTGGGATTCGTGCACATCAAAGACATCCTGGGGTACGACGGCATGCAACGCCGCAGGCCCATCCCGCCGAAAGTCATCCGGCCCCTGGCCGTCGTGCCGCCCGATCGAACCCTGGCCGATCTGCTGCTCACCATGCGGCGAGATCGTCGGCACATCCTGCTGGTCAGCGACGGGCGAGTGCCGATCGGCGTGGTCACGCTGGACGACGTGTTGCATGCGGTGGTCGGGGACCGCACCACTGCCTGACTTTCGGCCGACCCCTTTCGAGTGCTTTCCCACAGTTTCGCCCCTACTCGGGGTTTGCGTTTAGTCGTCCTCGGCCCGATCCGGACAATAACCGCATGTCTTACAACCGGCGCATCGTCACCGTCGGCGCAGTCGCCGCGGCGCTCGTCTTCGGGGCGGGCGTTCTCAGCGCGGTGTACGTCTCCCCATCCGAGCCGGCACCCCCGACCGGCCCGCTCCCCGCGTTCGCGCTGCTGCCGCCGCCCAGCGCCGGGGTACTTCCGAACAGCGGCTCGTTCTCCGCGCACGCCGAGCCCGGCACGGTCGGCGTTGCGTCCGAGCCCATCACGATCCGATACACGTTCGACGGCGGGGTGGACAAGCCGATCGCCGACGAGCGTGGTGCCCACGAGCTGCGTCCGCTGGGCCAGAACGGCGGCATGCTGACGCTCGTACCGCAGGGCTTGGGCCTGGCCGTGGAGTATCCGGAACGCTGCACCAAACTGCGGGAGCGCGAGTGCCCGCGGGCCATCCTCGAGGGCTACCGCGACGACGCCCTGAACCCGGGACGCCGCACGATGCAGTACGGCGCCTCGATCCTGATGACACACGCCGACCTGTCCGACGGTGCGAACGTGATGCAGAAGGGCTACTCGGTCGGCGGGGTGAGCCAGTTCAAGCTTCAGGTGGATCACCGGCAGGGCCACCCGAGCTGCGTGATCGCCGGACGTGCCCGGATCTACCGAGCCGAGCCGCCGATGGACGTGGCAGACGGCACATGGCACGACGTGACGTGTTCTCGTACGGAGAACCGCCTCGCAATCATGGTGGACGGTGTGGAAAGGGCGGCGGTGCCCGTGCCGCCGGGCTTGTCGATCGCGAACGCCGAGCCCTTGCGGATCGGTGGCAAGGGCGCGAACAAAGGCAATGATCAGTACGCCGGCCAGATCGACAACGTCTTCCTCGCCATTTCCTGACTCGTGCGGCGGATCTACTGCGGTCGTGAGCTGCTGCACTCGCAGCTGGCGCCCGCCGACATCACCCGGACTTCTCGGCGTCGGGCGAGGCCCTGGGTTTCCTCGCAGGAGGATCGGTGTCGGACGAGGCATCCGGACTTCCTCGCAGGAGGATCGGTGTCCGGCGTCGCCACCCGGACCTCCTACAGGAGGATCGGTGTCGGAGGAGGCACCCGGACTTCCTCGCAGACGAACTGACGGGCAAGGGCCCAGCGCAGGGAGAACCTCTCCTGAGCTGGGCCTTGTCCTCGAGCGGGCGACGGGAATCGAACCCGCACTGTCAGCTTGGGAATCGCGTTGATCACCACTGTGCGTAGATAGCGATGGTCACTGCGGACACCGGGGTGTATAGCTTCGGCTGTCCCCCGTACTCTTGTCGACCGCTGATGGCTGGCCGATCGGGCACGGATCGGGCACATCGCGGCTACTTCCGTGCGCCGTGCACGCGGGACGTGGAGTCCGGATGGCTTCTGCGGGGTGCGGCTACCGCTGCTTGTCCTTGGCCGGCCGGTAGCGAATGACTGCCAGACTTCCCAGCGTCAGTGCGCCAACGAGCGCCACCATCGCCATCACCGGCTGATGATGGACGTTCAACAGGATGCCCGCCGTCAGCAATATCATCGCCAGCCCGAAGCACAGGTAGTACAGTCCACAGTCCTTCACGCGCCGAAAGGCCCGTCGATCGCCACGTGTCACGCGGCCGGTCACCAGGATGGCCGCCCCATAGATCGTCACGGCCGCTGCGCATATTCCCCCGAACAGCGCAAGCCACGACGCGAGATCCATGGCGTTCTTTATACCGGCTCGCCTGCTCGCGAGCCCAGAACAAGGACGGCTGACGCCCTCCTCCTCGGCAGATCCGGATACGGCCGTAGTCACTGGGCAGCTTCGCCCTTTCGACGTCAAGGTAGCCTTGACACACGGTCCGGGTGAGCCGCCAAGTCGGGTGACGGGTGCGGCGGCGTGCGTTCGCTCGGGCAGGCCGCCGGCCTGCCCGGTAATCCTGCCCCGGCTCACTGACTTTCGGGCCGCCCAAGACGGATGCCGGCCAACGTACGATCACCCTTCCCGAGGCCATCCGCCTCGACGTACGCGCACACCTGGACGGCTTCGTCGCCGAGGACCAGGACGCGCTCGTCTTCACCGGCCCGAAAAGGTGCGCCGCTGCGCCGAGCCAATTTCCAGCGAACCTGCCGATGGACCGAGTCGGTGACAGCCATCGGACTGCCGGGCGTCCACCTCCACGACCTCCGGCACACCGGAAACGCGCTCGCCTCCCGGACCGGTGCCAGCCTCGCCGACCTGATGGCACGCATGGGGCACAGCTCCACCCAGGCCGCGCTGATCTACCAACACGCCGCCATGGACCAGGATGCCGAGATCGCCGACGCCGTCAGCGCGCGTATCCAGCGGGCATTCGATCGGGCACGCGACGGGCACGACCACTGATCGACGGCCGGACGGGCGAAGGCCCAGCGCAGGGAGAACCTCTCCTGAGCTGGGCCTTGTCCTCGGAGCGGGTGACGGGAATCGAACCCGCACTGTCAGCTTGGGAAGCTGATGTTCTGCCATTGAACTACACCCGCGAGCGGCCCCACTCTACCCGACCTGACGTCCGTAGTGCAGCCGCCCCAAGGCACATGGATGCGCCGGCCAGCGCCTACGCTCCAGCGGCGACCAACGCACCGGGGATCGAGGCGGGGTCGCGCCACGTATGGGTGACCGGCGGGACGATCGCGGCGAACGGGCGCGCGGCACCGTTGCCGTGGCGGCGCAACATGGCGGCGTCGACGGAAAGCTCGAACAGACGCCAGTCGATCTGCGGCGAAGCGTTCAGGGCGTCGGCCAGGCGGGCGATCACCCGTGGGTCTTGCACCGGCGTGGCGCATCCGGCCACGTACGCCTCGTCGTCGTTGTCCTCCGGTGGATAGGAATGCAGCGCGTACCGGCCGTTCCTGCCCAGGTCATCGCGCTTCGGGGAGCGCACCAAGAAGCAGTAGAGTGCCTCGTCCGTCACCACTGGCGACACCGGATGGACGCGCGGGCCGCCGTCCGGCCGTATGGTCGCCAGATACCCCAGACCGGGGCCGTACTGCAGAAGGAGCGCGCGGATGCCGGCCGCCAGCTGGGGCGATGCGGCGGTGAACTGGGACCAGGAAGCCATGCGTTGGATCATATCGAACGTATGTACGACACGCCCACCGAAGTATGGTGTCCCGATGCTGCTCTCCGACCGTGACCTGGTCTCCGAGATCAAGTCGGAAAACCTTGCCCTGGAGCCGTTCGCGCCGGAGCTGATGCAGCCGTCCAGCATCGACGTGCGCCTGGACCGCTTCTTCCGCGTGTTCAACAATCACCTGTACACGCACATCGACCCCTCGGTGCAACAGGACGACCTCACCGCCCAGGTCGAGGTGCACGACGGCGAGGCGTTCGTGTTGCATCCGGGCGAGTTCGTCCTCGCCTCGACGCTAGAGGTCATCACGCTCGGTGACCAGTTGGCCGGTCGCCTCGAGGGCAAGAGCAGCCTCGGCCGGCTCGGCTTGCTGACCCATTCGACGGCCGGCTTCATCGACCCGGGCTTCTCCGGTCACGTCACCCTGGAGTTGTCCAATGTGGCCAATCTACCGATCAAGCTGTGGCCGGGCATGAAAATCGGCCAACTGTGCATCTTCCGGCTCTCGTCGCCGGCCGAGCACCCCTACGGCTCGGCCGTTTACGGCTCTCGCTACCAGGGTCAGCGGGGCCCGACTCCGAGCCGCTCCTCGTACAACTGGCGCACCTGGCCGACAAGCTGAGACGTCCAGGCGGCAGACACGAAACGATTGAGCAGGCAGTGAGCGATCGCCGACGATCCGTACCTGGTGCGAGGGCATGGCGACCCTACCGGGCGGCCGGGTCGGCCTGGCCCGGCTGAATGCTCTGCACAGCATCCGCTGTGGATGAATGGTGCTGACCGGCCGACGGTGGTGCGTACTGAAGATCTGCGCCGGTCAACAGGCCCCGCACACCGGGCTCATCCGCTTCGTCGACGATCACGGCAGTGCCCACGGGCGTGGCCCCCAGCGTACGGATGAGCTTGGCGAGGGCCCGGGCCTGCGCCCCGGTGGCCGCCCAGTCGTCCACGATCAGCGCGCGGTCCGCCGGGGAGATCAAACGGGATCGCACACCCAGGCGCTGCGGATCGCCGCGATGATCGGCCGGTACGTCCACCCAGGTCATGGGTTCGGCGATCGGCCGCCGCACGCCGGCCCGGTACGCCTCGACGAAACCGACTCCCAACGCCCGGGCGACCAATGGTCCGATCAGGAAGCCGGTGACCTCCGGCGCGACCACGACCGTGGGCGAGGCATCGGCGAAGAGGTTGCCCAATGACGGACCTACAGCGTCCAATATGTGCGGATCGCGCCACCACCCCGAGCGATCGCTGACCAACACCTCGCTGTCTGGACCGGGGTCGGTCCATCGAAACTCGGCGATCAAGCGGTCACGCAGGTCGAAGGTCACACCACATTCTGTCACCGGCTGAGGGGGGTCGGGCGCCGACTGAACGACGCCGAAATGCCGGGCGGCCAGAACCTCATCAGACTACGGGTCAAGTTGATGCAGTCGCTCAGGTCTATCAGGCATGCTGTTGCGCGTACCCATGCCGAATTTTGCGACGGGCCGCCGCCCGCTCAGCCCAGGATCCCGCGCCGGTCTCGGCGCGGCCCTCGTGCTGCTCGGCGTCATCACGGCGGTGGAACTGCTGGACGGCCGTCGAGCCAGCTTCGTCGGCCTCTTCGCGGCCGTGCCGTTCCTGGCTGCGGTGTTCGCGACCTGGCCGACGGTGCTCGCCGTCGGCGCCCTGGGCACCGTTGCCGGAATCATCTTCGCCTCCGCGGACAGCGAGCACAGCGTTCCGGGCATGGTCAACATGGTCGGAATCATCCTGGCCACCGGCATCGCGGCGGCGGTCGCCACGATCCGCCAACGGCAGGCAGCCCGGATAGCGGAATTATTGCGGCTGGCCGCGGTTGCCCAGCAGGCGGTGTTGCGGCCGCTCGGTCCGCAGGTCGGTGCACTCGCCGTGGCCGGCCGGTACCTCTCGGCAAGCGCGGCGGCGGACATCGGCGGAGACCTCTACGAAGCGCTGGACACGCCGTACGGCGTACGCATCATCATCGGTGACGTCCGTGGCAAGGGCCTCGACGCGGTCCGCCTGGCCAGCACCGTCCTGGGTTCCTACCGGCACGTCGCGTACGAGCGGCCCGACCTGCGCACGATCGTCACGGATCTGGACCGGGCGGTGGCCCGCAGCGTCGGCGACGAGGACTTCGTGACCGCCGCGTTGGTCGAGGAACGTGGGGGCACGCTGACCATCGTCAACTGTGGACATCCATCGCCCCTGCTTCTGCGGCGCGGGCAGGTGATCACATTGGACCCTCCGGCGCCGGCGCCGCCGCTCGGGTTCATGCCGGTCGCCCAGCCCCGGGTGGAGCGGCTCGAGCCCGGCGACCGACTGCTGCTGTTCACCGACGGGCTGGGCGAGGCCCGGCGCGACGGCGAGTTCTTCCCGACCGCCGACCGGGCCTGGGGCTTGCTGGGCCACGGGACAGTCGGGAACGGCCTGGCCTCCCTGGAGACCGCGCTGATCGACTGGGTGCACGGCCGCCTCGACGACGACATCGCGCTGGTGTTGCTCGAGTACGCCGGTCCGGACGATGGTCCGACCGTACCGATGCCGTCCTGGGAAGTCGGCGCGGCCGGCAGTTAGCCGGACCTCACACCGCGGCGGGTTGCGTCTCCTCCGCGGTCGGTGGCGCCGGATCGGGCTCCGCGATGGGCTCGGGCTGGCGATGCTTGCCGACGTAGCGACGGGGTTGGTCGGCCTGGCGAGGCTCCGGAATCAGGCTCTTTATGGTGGCGAACACGGTGACCTCCTGGCCTTGTGCGTGCGTGGTTCGCGTATACCCAGAGCAACGAGTCGATTGAGCGCCCGATACGACGCACACGGCGCGTCAGCTTGCAAATGGCCGAACGGTTGTCCCACTTCCCACCCGATCGGGGACGTTTAGATCGCGGATCGATGGATCGGGTCCCCCACTCCGCGGTGCGGCGCAGATCGACTGGCCGCTTGTCGAGCCCTACTGGTCGGTAATACAGTGGGGTTACTGACGGGTAACTCACGTCCGGGAAGCGGGGCCAGGCACCATGACTCACTACAAGAGCAACCTGCGCGACCTCGAGTTCAACCTCTTCGAGGTGTTCGGGGCCGACAAGGCTTTCGGCCAGGAGCCATTCGGTGACATCGACGTGGAGACCGCGCGTGACGTGCTCCGCGAGGTCAACCGGCTGGCCCGCGAGGACCTGGCGGTGAGCTACGCCGACGCGGACCGCAACCCGCCTCGCTTCGACCCGGAGACGCACACCGCGCCCCTTCCGGAGTCGTTCAAGAAGTCGTACCAGGCTTTCATGGACTCCGAGTTCTGGCGGCTCGACCTACCCGGCTCGCTGGGCGGGACACTGGCACCGCGGGCGCTCTGGTGGTCGATCGCCGAGCAGGTGCTCGGCGCCAACGCCCCGATCTGGATGTACTCCAACGGTCCATCCTTCGCACACGTGCTTTACCTGGAAGGCACCCCGGAGCAGAAGAAGTGGGCGCAGATCCTCGTTGACAAGCGATGGGGCTCGACCATGGTGCTCACCGAGCCGGACGCCGGCTCGGATGTGGGCGCAGCTCGTACCCGGGCCGTGCCTCAGCCGGACGGCTCGTGGCACATCGAGGGCGTCAAGCGCTTCATCACCTCGGGCGAGCACGACCTGAGCGACAACATCATTCACTACGTGCTGGCGCGTCCGGTCGGTGTCGAGGGCGCCGGCGGCCCGGGCACGAAGGGGCTGTCGTTGTTCATCGTGCCGAAGTTCCATTTCGACTCCAACGGTGACCTGGGCGAGCGGAACGGCGTCTACGCCACCAACGTCGAGCACAAAATGGGGCTCAAGGTTTCCAACACGTGCGAGATGACCTTCGGCCAGCACGGCCGCCCGGCCACGGGCTGGCTGCTCGGGGACGTACACGACGGCATCCGGCAGATGTTCATGATCATCGAATACGCGCGGATGATGGTCGGCGCCAAGGCGATCGCGACCCTGTCGACCGGCTACCTCAATGCACTGGAGTACGCGAAGGCCCGCGTCCAAGGGGCCGATCTGACCGAGAACTCCAACAAGGCGGCCCCGCGCGTGACGATCACACACCACCCGGACGTGCGCCGTTCGCTGATGCTCCAGAAATCCTACGCGGAGGGGTTACGGGCACTGGTGATCTACACGGCCACCTGGCAGGACAAGGTCGCAATGGCCGAGGCGGCCGGCGACCGGGAGACGGCGAGCATGGCCAGCCGGATCAACGACCTGTTGCTTCCGCTGGTCAAAGGGGTCGGCTCGGAGCGGGCGTACGAACTGCTCGGCCACGAATCGCTGCAGACCCTCGGTGGCTCCGGCTTCCTGCAGGACTATCCGCTTGAGCAGTACGTCCGGGACGCCAAGATCGACACTCTCTACGAGGGCACCACCGCGATCCAGAGCCTGGATCTGATCTTCCGCAAGATTGTGCGGGACCACGGTGAGGCGCTGGCCACCGTCGCGACTCACATCCAGTCGTTCATCGACACCGAGGCCGGCAATGGCCAGCTCAAGGAGGAGCGGCTGGCGCTCGGCAAGGCTCTGGGCGAGCTGCAAGCCATCATGGGCGTGCAGATGAATTGGCTGGCTGCCGCGCAGGGTGGGGAGACCCGAGAGCTCTACAAGGTCGGCCTCACGGCCCGGCGGCTACTGTTGGCGCTGGGTGATGTGATCATCTCCTGGCTGCTGCTGCGCCAGGCCGACGTGGCGCTCGCAGCGCTCGGCACCGAGCTGAGCCGGGCCGAGAAGTCCTTCTACGAGGGCAAGGTGGCCGCGGGCCGGTTCTTCTGCCGGGAGGTGCTGCCTCGTATCGGTTCGGACCGCCGGATCATCGAGAACACCACTCTCGAGGTCATGGACCTGTCCGAGGACGCGTTCTGAGCCCTTACCCGCGGGCCGTGTGGTCCGCCACGAATGGCAACGAGCCGGGCTCGGTGTCCGACCACGATCCTTCCGTGCGATGCACAGCGAGCCCGGCTGTCTTCAACCCGTCCCAGTCGGCGTCGTCCGGGCGGAGCAGCATCGATACGTCAGACATGGTTGGGTTGTGCCCGACCACCAGAACGGCGGTGACATCGTCGGAAACGGTCCGCAGAAGGTCGATGACCTCAGTGCGCCCGCCGTCGTAGAGCGCCTGCTCGTAACGGACTTCGGGCGCTGCATGCCCGGGCACCGCCTGAGACAGCGCCAGCGCGACACCATGCCAGGTCTGCCGGGCGCGCGTGGCCGCCGAGCAGATCACCAGTTCCGGATATAAATTCTCGTCGGCGAGCCACCCGCCCGCGGCGCCCGCATCCCGGAGGCCGCGATCAGTGAGTTCGCGCGCGTAGTCCGGCTTGTCGCCGGGCGTTTCTGCCTTGGCGTGTCGCAGCAATACGAGGGTCCTCGCGGTCATGGTGTCAGCTTGCCTGATTGAGGAATCGGACGCCGGGGTAAACACGCCCATCGACGCAACACCTGGTTGACCAGTGCCGCCTCGCTTTCGGCGGCATCACCAAGGAGGGCCCGATGGGCATCGGCGGAAGCATCTTCCTTATCGCGCTGGGAGCGATCCTGGCGTTCGCCGTCAACGCGGAGATCAGTGGCATCGACATCAACGTGGTCGGATATGTATTGATGCTGGCCGGGCTGGCCGGCCTCGTCATCACGGTCTGGTATTGGAACAGCCGGCGCCGCAGCACGGTGGTCGAGCACCGCCAGCCGGTGATCCGCACCGAGGGCCAGGTGGTGGACGAGTACCGGACGGTACGTCGTACTCGCGAAGACCCGCCGCCGCCTCCCACCTACGGCAGCTGATCGATGCGGAGCCGGCTTCAGGCGTACAGCGCGAAGTAGATCGCGATGTGGTGGCAGATCGCCGCCACCAATGTGCAGGCGTGGAAGAACTCGTGGTGGCCGAAGACCGTCGGCCACGGATTGGGGCGGCGAAGCGCGTAGAACGCCGCGCCGACGCTGTAGACCACGCCGCCGGCGGCAAGCAGCACCAGTACGGTCGCGCCGCCGCGGTGCAGGATGTCCGGCATGATGGCGACCGCGGCCCAGCCCAGCGCCAGGTAGAGCGGTGCACCGACCCACCGCGGCAGATGCGGCCAGATCGTCTTCAGCGCTACGCCACCGAGCGCCCCGGTCCAGATCAAGCTCAGCATCACTGTCGCCAGGGATGGCTCGAGCAGCAGTACGCAGAACGGCGTGTACGTGCCGGCGATGAAGACGAAGATCATCGAGTGGTCCATCCGCCGCATGATCTGATAGCCCCGGTCACTCCAGAACCTGCGGTGATAAAGCGCGCTGATGCCGAACAGGCCGCACACCGTCAGGCTGTAGACCAGGCAGCTCATAAGTGGCGCGATGCCCGGTCGGCTCGCGGCGATCGAGCAGAGCACGACGCCGCAGACAAGCGCGACGAAGAACGCGTACTGATGGAGCCGGCCCCGAAGCCTCGGCTTGCCAAGGTCGGCCGGCTGCATCCGGAAGGGCGTCTGGGTCCGGGGCGCGGTCACGGATCTAGGTTACGGTACCGTAGGTTACCTAGGGGTAGTGACAGGTTTCACGTCACAATAGATTTGTGCGAACCAAACCGGTGGGCGACTCCGCGCTTCTCATCGAATGTCGCGACAGTGACGAGGTGGAAGCCATGCGCACCGAACTGTGGCGACACCGGGCGGCTGGCTCTTTCGAGGCGGCCGACATCATCCCGGGGGAGAGCACAATCCTTCTGGACGGCGTCGACACCGGCGTCGCCACACTGATCGAGTCGTGGACAATTTCGTCGTCCGCGGCCAATTCCGATCACCGGCTTGTCGAGATCCCGACGGCTTTCGACGGAGCGGACCTTTCCGCGGTCGCCGAGCTGTGGGGCGTATCGGAATCGCAAGCTGTCGAGCGGCTCACCGGTGCGGAGCTGACCGTCGCGTTCTGCGGATTCTCGCCCGGCTTCGCGTACCTCCGGGGCCTGAAGCAGGAGTGGGCCGTGCCCCGGCTGAGCGCGCCCCGGCCTCGCGTGCCCGCCGGATCGGTCGCGCTGGCCGGCAGCTACGCCGGCATCTATCCCACCGCGTCGCCGGGCGGTTGGCGCCTTGTCGGGCACACGGGCGAGATCCTTTTCGACGTACGCCGTGAGCCACCCGCCCTGCTCACACCCGGGACGCGGGTCCGGCTGGTGTCGTCATGATCGAGGTCATCCGGGCCGGCTCGCTGACTACCATTCAAGATCAAGGGCGTCCGGGGTACGCGCATCTGGGCGTCCCGCGGTCCGGCGCGCTCGACGCCCCGGCCATGCGGCTCGCGAACCGGCTCGTCGGCAACCCTTCGCCGGCCGCCGTCCTGGAGACGACGCTCCTCGGCTGCGCGTTGCGGTTCACGTCGCCGGCGATCGTGGCGGTGACCGGCGCCCCGGCGGTGGTCACGGTCGATGGCGTGCGGCTGTCCGGCGTGCTGGAGGTGCCGGCGGGCGGAGTGCTCGAGGTGGGTCATGCATCGGCGGGGGTGCGGTCCTACGTCGCCGTGGCCGGCGGTATCACCGTCGACCCGGTGCTCGGTAGCCGATCTACCGACACGCTCTCCGGGCTCGGGCCGCCGCCACTGACCGACGGCATGACGCTGCCGGTGGGTGCGCCGTACCGGGATCCAGCCTGGGCGGCGCACATGCTGCCGATGCCGCACGGTGAGTTACTCCTCCGCGTGCGCCTCGGCCCTCGGGACGACTGGGTCTCCGTCACGCCGCTGTTCGAGTCGTCGTACGTGCTCAGCCCGGTCAGCAACCGGGTCGGTGCGCGGTTGTCCGGAACGGCGTTGGGGCGGCTCCAGGACGGAGAGTTGCCACCGGAGGGTGTGGTGCTCGGCGCCGTCCAGGTGCCGGCCGACGGGCAGCCGCTGATCTTCCTGGCCGACCATCCGACGACCGGCGGCTATCCGGTGATCGGGGTGGTCGATGACGTGACGCCGCTCGCACAGGCCAGGCCGGGGACTACGGTTCGATTCCGTGAGCTCCATTGATTTGAACGCCGACCTCGGTGAGGGGTTCGGCGCCTGGCGACTGGGCGATGACGACGCCCTTCTCGAGCTGGTGACGTCCGCGAACGTGGCGTGTGGCTTCCACGCCGGCGATCCCTCGCTGATGCGCAAGGTGTGCGACTCGGCGTCCGCGCGTGGAGTGGCTATCGGCGCCCAGGTGAGTTACCGGGACCTGGCCGGGTTCGGGCGCCGGCGGATCGACTACGAGCTGGACGAATTGCGGGACGACCTCCGCTATCAGATCGGAGCCCTGTCGGCGTTCGGCCGAGTCCGTTACGTCAAACCGCACGGTGCGCTGTACAACACCGCCGCGATCGATGCCGGACAGGCGTCCGCCGTCGTGGAGGCGGTGGTCGCCTACTCCCGCGATCTGCCGGTCCTGTGCCAGCCGGGCTCGGTGCTGGCCCAGGCCGCCGCCGACATCGGGTTGATGGTCGTCGGAGAGGGCTTCGCGGATCGGGGCTATCGGGCGGACGGAACCCTGGTGCCGCGCTCGCACCCGGATGCGCTGGTCCATGATCCTGCCGTGGTCGCGGAGCGCGCGGTACGGATGGCCGTCGACGGCACGGTCGTGGCGGGCGGCGGCACGGGCGTGGCGTGGGGGGGCCCAACGATTTTTTTTCACCGGGGCACACCCCGG
>Ga0081539_10001529_pt1 | contig 38746 bp, 28 predicted proteins | sample TabmetS4T2R2_FD_71023 | JGI IMG/M metagenome (GOLD analysis project Ga0081539, IMG submission 71023) | Tabebuia heterophylla rhizosphere microbial communities from the University of Puerto Rico - S4T2R2 | ecosystem: Host-associated > Plants > Roots > Rhizosphere ... | reverse complement strand
CGGCGGCCTGGCGCCGCTTTGTTATCGATCACGCCTGATCAAGACCAAAGCGGCGCCAGGCCGCCGCACTCCAAAGAGGTCTCGCTGGCGGGCGAGTAATATGTATTACAATCTGTGTTAATCTGTGTCCCCTGAACTATGAACCCAGGAACCGAATGGCTCATCGATGCGAGCGGCTGCGACCCGACGGCTCTTGCAGATCTCGATCGCCTGCGTGAAATTTTTGAACGAGTCATACGCGATCTCGGCCTGAACGTTCTCGGCGAGATCGCCTGGCATCAATTCGATCAACCCAACGGCATCAGCGGCCTCGCACTACTTTCGGAATCGCATCTCGCTTGCCACACGTACCCGGAATTTCGCGCCGCGACATTCAATCTTTACTGCTGTCGCAACCGCGCCTCATGGTCCTGGGAAACAACGCTCAAAGAAATGCTCGGCGCTACGGACGTGAACGTTCGCGTGTTTGAACGAGCGATTCGCGTGGATGCGCCGGCCGCCGCAGGAGCCGCTAAATGAGTGTGCTCGTCGCGAACTGCCCGTCTTGCGGCGCCACAGTTGAATTCAAGAGCGGGCAATCAATCGTCGTCATTTGCGAATACTGCCGCTCCGCCGTCGCGCGCACCGATCGCGAGTTGAAAGATCTCGGCAAGGTTGCGGAGCTGATCGAAACCGGCTCGCCTCTCGACGTCGGCCTGCGCGGCAAGTGGAAAGACGTCGACTTCGAGTTAACAGGCCGCGCGCAACTCGGTCACGAGATGGGCGGGCAGTGGGACGAGTGGTACGCGACGTTCTCAAACGGCTGGCTCGGCTGGCTCGCCGAAGCGCAGGGCCGCTTCTACATCACGTTTCAATACGAGATCCCTAAAGACACGTACGTACCAACATTCGATCAGCTCCAGCTCGGACAGGAAGTGTACGGCCTACCCTGGCCCACGACTTTGATGGTCGCGGAAACCGGACGCGCCACCGCACTCGGCGCGAAGGGCGAGATTCCTTACCTGCTCACGCCCGGTGAGACTTACTACTACGCCGATCTTTCCGGAGCGAATGGCGCGTTCGGAACGATCGATTACAACCAAACGCCGCCGCTCATCTTCCTCGGCCAACAGGTCACACTCGCAGACCTCGGCATCACCACCACGCGCGTGCCGGAAAAAGAAGAGCGTCGCGTCGGCGCGGCACAACTCGGTTGTCCAAACTGCGGTGGTCCACTCGAGCTGCGCGCGCCTGACAAGACCGAGCGCGTCACGTGTCCAAACTGCAACTCGCTCCTCGACGTCAATCAAGGCAAGCTTTCATTTCTGAAAGCTCTCGAGAAGCCGTGGTTTCAGCCGCTGATTCCGCTCGGCACTGTAGGCGAGGTGCCGGAAGGAAAGATGACGGTCATCGGCGCGATGGCGCGCAGCGTGACGATCGAAGGCACGCAATACTTCTGGAGCGAGTATCTGCTCTACCAGCCGCAGATCGGATTTCGCTGGCTGGTCCATAGCGACGATCACTGGAACTACGTGCGCGCAGTTCCGCCGGGAGATGTTAACGAGATCGCGCGGTCGGCGACTTACCAGGGCAAGAGTTATCGAATTTTTCAGGACGCACAGGCGCGTGTCGAGGTCGTGCTCGGTGAGTTTTACTGGAAGGTCGAAGCGGGCGAGCAGGTGCGCGGCGTCGATTATGTTAAGCCGCCGTACATGCTTTCGAAAGAAGTCTCGACTGTCTACATCACCGATCCGAAGAACGCGAAGAAAAAGCGAACCACAGGGGAGATTAACTGGTCGCTGGGCAGGTACATGCCGGTCACCGACGTCGAGAAAAGGTTCTCGGTGAGTGGGCTGCCGCGGCCGTCCGGCATCGCGCCTAATCAGCCTTACAAGCATTGGTGGATTTACAAATACTGGGTCGCGGCCGTTGTGCTGCTGATGCTGACCGGATTTCTATCGCTGATCTTTGCAGGCTCGACGTCGCAGGTGTTCTCGCAAACGGTGACGTTGCCGGCGTTGCCAAACGAGGACGGCACGCAAGTGTTCTTCAGCGAGCCTTTCGAGTTGAAGGGACGGCGCAACATCCGCGTCGTCGGTGAGTCGCCCGTGCAGAACACGTGGGTCTATCTCGAAGGTGATTTGATCAACGACGAGACTGGCGTGGTCCAATCGTTTCCGATCGACATTTCTTACTATCAGGGTGTTGAGGATGGTGAGTCGTGGTCGGAAGGCGGGCAGAGCGACTCGGCGTACACGTCGTCATTGCCTGGTGGGAGATATGTGCTGCGGCTGGAAGGACAGTGGGAGCGCTGGCAGCAACCGGCGACGGTGTCGGTAAGCGTCGAGCAGAATGTGATGCGTGGGTTTAATTTTCTCGCCGCAATAGTTCTGTTATCCATCGCCCCGGTGATCATGTTGATTTATCACATCGGGTTCGAGCGGCGCCGCTGGTCGGAGAGTATGTTCAGTGATTCAGGGGATGATAGTGATGACGATGACTAGTTAGACAGGATTACAGGATTTTCATGATTTACATGATCTGATTCTGTCAATCTGGCAAATCCTGTAATCCTGTCTAAGGTTCTGGAGAATCTTTAATGCTCAAAGCACTCTACACAATCTTCGCTATCGGCGTGGTGAGCCTGTACAGCGTCGCCGCGATGCTCGGCTGGGAGCTCAGCAGCGGCTCGCGTCACCAGCTACCACCCGACGCGCGCCAAAACGGCTACCGCTCGTTCCACTTCTGGCACTATGGCTTACACGGAGGAAAATGATGCTTGATTCAACCAGCTTCGGGCTGTTCATCCCGATGGAAAATATGCTGCCAGTGGTCGTCACGACGCTCGTGTTCGTGCTCATTGGCCTCATCGTTTTCGCGCTCGCGTTCCTCGTGATTGCCAAAGCAGCGCCGTTCTCGGTCCGCAAAGAAATCGAAGACGATCAAAACATCGCGCTCGCGATCGTGATCGCGTCAGTGATCCTCGGCAGCGCCCTGATCATCGCCGCAGCCGTCCACTGATAACAACGATCTCCGTTCGATTAAGCGACATGAAACGTCCCCCGCTATTGTTTCTCAACGTTCTCATCGTCGCGACCTGCGGACTGATCTATGAGCTGCTTGCGGGCACCCTCGCAAGCTACGTCCTCGGCGACTCCGTCACACAATTCTCACTCATCATCGGTATCTATCTCTTCGCGATGGGAGTCGGTTCGTGGCTCTCGCGCTTCATCGACAAAGGACTCGCGCGCCGCTTTGTCGACATCGAGCTTGCGGTTGCTGTGCTCGGCGGCTTCTCGGCGCCGCTGTTGTTTCTCACGTTCTCGCGCGTCAGTTATTTCTACGTCGTTCTTTACCTCGTTGTCTTCGGGATCGGTGTCTTCGTCGGTCTCGAGATACCGCTGTTGCTGCGCATCCTCAAAGACGAGATCGAATTCAAAGAGCTCGTCTCGCGTGTGCTCGCGTTTGACTACGTCGGCGCGCTCGTCGCGTCGATCCTGTTTCCGATCCTCTTCGTGCCGCGACTCGGGCTGATTCGCACGTCGTTAATCTTTGGAATGCTGAACGCGGGCGTCGCGTTGTGGGGCACGTGGATGCTGCGACCGCTGATCAAGGGACGCATCACGGGACTGCGTGTGAAAGCTGTCGTCGTGATGGTGTTGCTGCTGATCGGGCTCGTGAAGGCAAACAGGATCACGTCGCTTGCCGAAGACGAGATGTTTGCCGATGAGATCGTCTACACGAAAGACACGCCTTACCAGCGTATCGTGATCACACGCGGGCGTGCGGGGTTTCAGTTGTTTCTTAACGGCAACTTGCAGTTCAGCTCGACTGACGAGTATCGCTATCACGAGGCGCTCGTGCATCCGGCGATGCTTTTGTCGAACAATCCGAAGCGTGTGCTCGTGTTGGGTGGCGGCGACGGGCTCGCGTTGCGTGAGATCCTGAAGTATTCGTCGGTTGAGCGCGTGACGCTCGTCGATCTCGACCCGGAGATGACGAAGCTTTCGAGTGCGTTTCCCCTCCTGGCAAAGTTGAATCAGAATTCCTTCAGCGATCCGCGCGTCAACGTTATCAATGAAGACGCGTTTATCTGGGTCGAGAAGACGAGCGAGCCGCTTTATGACACGGCGATCGTCGATTTCCCCGATCCAAACACGTTCGCACTCGGCAAGCTCTACACGACGCGCTTTTATCGGTTGTTGAAGACGCGGTTGACGGAGAATGCGGCGGTCGCGGTGCAATCGACGTCGCCGATGTTCGCACGCAATTCTTACTGGTGCATTATTCGCACGCTCGAAGCTGCGGGTTTCTTCGTCAGACCTTATTACACAGCGGTGCCGAGTTTTGGACTCTGGGGTTACGCGCTTGCGCGAGCGTCGACCTTTGACGTGCCACGCAATCCGCCGCCGGGGTTGAAGTTTCTCGACGAGCAGACGCTCGCGGCGATGTTCACGCTCTCGAAGGACATCGAGCCCGTGCCGGTGGAGATCAACCGCCTCGACAACCAGGTGCTGGTGCGTTACTACGAGGGCGAATGGCGAAAGTTTGAATGAAGCCACAAAAGGCACAAAAAGCACAAAATGATTTCAGCTTTCTTTTGTGCTTTTTGTGCCTTTTGTGGCTAGAAATGTTCTTCGATGAATAGGCGTGAAATTCTTGCGGCGTTTCTGGGCGTGCCGTTCGCGCTCGCGGCGTGTCGAAGGAATGAAGAGCCGCCGCTGCCGGCGGGCGAGATCGTCGGCGCGTCTGATGCCTTCGGGCATCGCTTGCGCGAGGGCCTCCGCGTCGAAGTTCCGCAGGAAGCTTGGTCCAACATCCCGTTAATGATCGTCGGTGGCGGCGTCGCTGGTCTCACCGCCGCGTGGCGACTGCGGAGTTCCGGCTTCACAAACTTCACGCTTGTAGAGCTCGAAACGGCACCCGGTGGCACGTCTCGCTCCGGCTCGAATCGTGTGGCCTCCTTTCCCTGGGGCGCGCACTACATTCCCGCACCGATGAAAGAAAACACCGCACTTGTCTCGCTGCTCGATGAGATGGGCGTCATCGAAGGCAAAGACAAAAACGGCGAGCCCGTCCTCGGCGAGCAGTTTCTTTGTCGCGATCCGGAAGAGCGCGTCTTCTATAAAGGACGCTGGTACGAAGGTCTCTATCTTCACGCAGGCGAAAGCACGGACGACCAGCAACAGTATCAAAAATTCAATGCCGAAGTAGATCAGTGGATCTCGTGGCGCGATGCGAGGGGGCGTCGTGCGTTCACGCTTCCAGTGTCGGCGTGCTCAGACGAGACGCAGGTGACGGCGCTCGATCGTGTTTCGATGAGCGAGTGGATGGATGCGCGCGGACTCACGAGCCCGCGGCTACGCTGGTGGGTCGATTACGCTTGTCGCGATGACTACGGCATGACGCTCGAACAGACGAGCGCCTGGGCGGGGCTGTTTTACTTCTGCTCGCGCGCGCCCGCGCCTAGAACCGAATCGCAGCCGCTGATCACGTGGCCTGAAGGTAATGGTCGTCTGGTCCAACACCTGTTCGAGAAAGCGAAGGCAAATATACAGCTCGATCGTGCTGCGGTTGAATTGATTCCAACTGAGAATGGCGTCGACGTCATCACGCTCGATCACAATGGAAGCGCGCCGCGTGGATTTCATGCGAAGCGCGTGATCTTTGCAGCGCCCCAGTTCATGGCTCGTTACCTCGTCCGTCCGTATCGCGACAACCCGCCGCCACACATTGCTGACTTTCATTTTGGGGCGTGGATGGTGGCGAATTTGACGCTGAAAGATCGCCCGAAGCGCTCGCCACGCGACTTTCCACTCGCCTGGGACAACGTGTTTTACGAGAGCCCGTCGCTCGGTTACGTGGTCGCGACACACCAGCGCGGGATTGATCGCGGGCCAACGGTTCTGACTTACTATTATCCGCTTTGTGATGAGAACCCGCGCGCTGCGCGCACGCGTTTGTTAGAGACTGACTGGCGCAGCTGGGCTGAAGTGGCGCTCAGCGATCTTTCGCGCGCACATCAGGACATCCGTGGGTTGGTCGAGCGCTTGGACGTGATGCGCTGGGGTCACGCGATGATTCGCCCGCGGACCGGATTCATGTGGGGCTCCGCGCGTCGCGAGGCTGCGAAACCGTTTCGCGGCATTCACTTCGCGCACTCAGAGCTGAGCGGCGTCGCGCTGTTCGAGGAAGCTTTTGATAATGGTCTACGTGCTGCCAATGAAATCCTGTCAATCTTGTAAATCCTGTTATCCTGTCAAACAGGTTTACGAGCAAGCGCCTGTCGAATTGCTCTTAACGCCTCTTCGAGCTCATCACCCATCAACTCCATACGCGGCGGCCTGACACGTGCACTCCCCATCCCAACCTCCTCCTGCACGAGCTTGATTAACTGCACGAACTTCGGCACCGTGTCCATCCGCAGCAACGGCAGAAACCAGTTGTACAAAGGCATCGCCTTCTTTAGGTCACGCTCCATCGCGTAGTTGAACAAATCGACTGACTCGCGCGGAAAGGCATTGACGAGTCCGGCGATCCAGCCGACCGCGCCCATCAACACGCCTTCGACAATCACATCATCAACACCGACAAAGATCGCCACCCGATCGCCAATCAGCTCTCGAATCCACGTGATCCGCCTGACATCGGTGCTCGACTCTTTCACTGCCTCAAAATTCTCGTGCTCCGCGGCGAGCTCCGCGATCTGTTGCGGCAGGAAATCAGTACCGTAAGCAATCGGGTTGTTGTAGAGCATGCACGAGAGTTTCGTTGCGCGGAACACCGCTTCGATGTGCACTTTCATCTCGCGCCAGTCGCTGCGATAGACGTACGGCGGCAATACCATCAAACCGCTGCAACCAACATCCGCCGCACGTTGCGCCAGGTGCACTGCTTCGGCAGTGCTCAACGATGCAATCGCCGCCACGACCGGCACGCGTTCGCCGACCGCATCGATCACAGTCTTCCAGAGCGCCAGCTTCTCGTCGAAACTGAGCGTCGCGCTCTCGCCCAGCGACCCGGGCGTCACGATGCCGGTGCAGCCGTTATCGATCAGCCACTTCGCGTGTCGCGCCACGAAGGCGTGGTCGATGTTGAGTTGTTCGTCAAAAGCGGTGGTCGTCGCAGGCATCACGCCCGCCCATTTCATTCTCATAATTTAGCCACGGATTACACGGATTATTTACGGATTAGACTGCTGATTCTAACTGGTAACATCGGGGGACGCACCGAAGTAGCGCGCCAGCCGAAAAGAAATTCGACCGCACCGCCGCAGATTCGCGCCTGGCATGGGCCCATGCCGCAGCGCGTTTGCAGTTTTGCGGCGCGCCACGAATGATGCTCGCGCAGGCGTTCGAGAGTCACGTCTTCACAGCGGCAGATGATCGTTTGCGATGTCGGTAAGTGTTTCAGTTCCTCGCGCAACGCGAACGTGCGATTCAACAGATCTGCAAACTTACGCTGCTTCGCGCGAAATGGAAACAGATCGCGCGCGGCTTCATGCTTTCCGCTCGCCGCAAGCCCTGCTATCTCGCCTTCGACAAGCGACAACTCCAAGCCACCGATCCCGGTCGTCTCGCCCGCGCTGTAAACGTTCGGCACTGTCGTCTGCTGAAATTCGTCCACTTTGACGGTGCCGGACTCAGTGGCGCATCCCAGCAATTCTGCCAGTTCTATATTCGGTACGAGATGAAACCCGCACGCGAGATAATCACACTTCACTCGCCTCACCTTCGCACCGCGAACTAAAGTCACGCTTTCGAGCTTCTCTTTCCCATGTGCCTCTGTCACCCAACATCCACTCAAATAAGGCACGTTTTTCAATTGTCGCTTGAGCTTGAACGCCTGCGATCTCTTGCTGAATAGCCCAACCGCAAACCGTGCCAACTGCATTGACGACGCCTGCTCGGCAATAAACAACACATTCGCTCCATGAGTACGCAAGTAAGCCGCGACCGCGAGCAACAGCGGACCAGTGCCTGCCACAATGACGCGCTTCCCATCGATCGGGAGGCCCGTCTTTGCGAGCGCCTGCAAACCACCGGCGCCCATCACATTCGGCAACGTCCAACCGGGAAACGGCAGAAAACGCTCCCGCGCACCTGTCGCCAGCACCAACCTTGAATACTTTAATTCACAGATGTCGTTGTTTGTCTCGGCTAACAGCGTCCCCGGCTGCGGTTGCCCGAACACACGCGCGCCACCAATCACTTCAACATCGACGCTGCGAATCCTCTCAAACCACACCTGCGCCTCAGGTGGTCCACCACGCCAGATCTGCCCGCCCGGCGCAGGGTTGTCATCAACAACCGTCACACGCGAGCCACTCTGCGCCGCACGCCACGCCGCCGCCATTCCTGCCGGCCCGGCGCCAACCACCAGCAGATCACGAGCGTCACCCATCCGTTCGCACGTCCATCCCGTTTCTACAAACCGTCTGGCAACTGCGACAGTGCTGCTCGCCGTCGATCGTGACGCGACACTCGAAACAGATCCCCATCCCACACAATGGACCACGCGGCTCGCCAGTTACCGAGCGTCGAAACGCGTGCGTGCCAGTTTTCAGAATCGCCGCCGACACCATGCTGCCCGCGGGCATCTCGACTGACACTCCGTTGACGACGAGCGTCACAGTCTCAGGCATGCACCGGCTCCTGTAACATCCGCGCAGGTAAGTAAGGCGTAATTGGAATCAACGTTTCGCGATTTAGGATTTGCGCGACGAGTAGTTTCGCCGTGGCGAGTGAGGTCGTGATGCCGAGTCCTTCGTGACCCGTAGCGAGATAGAGTCGCGCATGTTCCGAATGTGGACCAATCAAAGGAAGCTTATCGGGAGTCGCAGCTCGAAATCCGGTCCACGCACGTAACGACGAGAGCTTCGCGAGTCCCGGCAGGTATTCGACCGCGCGATCGAGCATGCGCGTGAGAACCGGCGTGTCGACTTGCGAATCGTCAACACCAAACTGTCTTGACGAACCGATCAACAACTGGCCCGTCTTGCGTGGTTGAATATTGAACGCGACCGATTCGGCTGTGAGGGTGTGCGCGCTTTTCAGATAGCCGAGCTCGACGAGCTGATGCCGGACGAAGTTTGGATAGCGATCGGTGATGACGAGATGGCCTTTGCGCTTCTTCACCTCGAGCCCGGGCGTCAACGCTGGTGACCAGCTACCAGCCGAATTCACAACTAATCCGCCGGAGATGAAACTTCCATCACGCAAGCGAACACCGCTCGAGCTTATCGATTCAACTGCTGTTCCGAGAAACAGCTTCGCGCCTCGCGCGCGATCGATAAAGTACTGCGCCGCGCACGGCGGATAGATTGCGCTGTCGCCCGGTACGCGAAGCCCACCAACTAGTCCGGGCCGCAAGTTCGGTTCAGCTTCCGCGAGCGAGTGGGCGTCGAGAATCTCAGTCTTCACACCGCGCTCCACATAGAACTTCTCTTTACGCCGCGCCTCCGCCATCTCCTCATCGTCAGCCGCGATCCAGATCGTGCCGCACGCGTCGTGTTCAACCTCGCGCGGCAGCTCATCACTGATCTCGTCCCAGAGCTGTTGCGAATAACGCGTGAGCGCAAACTGCGCCTCCGAATCATCCATCACGACGAGATGGCCCATGCCGGCCGCTGTCGCACCGCCACCCACGATCCCCGCTTCAACGATCGCGACACTCAGCCCTTCGTGCGCGCACTCCGCCGCACACGCGGCTCCGACAATACCCGCGCCGATGATGATCGCGTCGAAAGTTTTCGAACTCATCTGCCAATGCCCATGGCAAAGGGATCGCGAGCGTCGAGAATCAGATCTGCTTCAGCGGTGATAAAAGCCGAGCCTTTGATACGCGGGTGCACAACGTTGTCGACCACTTTGATCGTTCCTTCAAAGACACTGCCGACAATGCTCTCCTGTTTCCATACCTGGCCTTCTGCCAGTTTTCCATCTGCAAAGAGACACGCAAGCTTCGCACTCGTACCCGTGCCGCACGGCGAGCGGTCGTAAGTCTTACTCGGACAAAGCACAAAGTTTTTGCTGTTGACTCCAGGCAATTGCGACGGGCCAAAGAGCTCGACGTGATCGATCTCGTGACCGTCCGGTCCCGTAACCCCGGCACGCGCCAGCGCGTCGCGAACCCTCAGAGTAAACTCCAGCAGGCGATCGACATTCTCAAACTCCAGCTCCTGGCCATGATCGCTCACGAGAAAAAACCAGTTTCCACCCCAGGCAACATCTCCACGCACTGGTCCAATGCCGGGAACGTCGATCGTGATGTTAGTAGCGTGACGATAACTCGGCACGTTCGTCACTTCCACTTTCCCGTCTTCATCAAGCTCAGCAACAACAACACCGACGGGTGTCTCGATCCGATGTTTACCGGGGCCGATGCGGTTCAGGTGGGCCAACGTTGCGACCACGCCGATCGTCCCATGTCCACACATTCCCAAAAAGCCGCCGCGATCGAAAAAGATGATGCCGGTGACGCACGACTCATCAACCGGCGCACACAGCAACGCGCCGACGAGCGGATCCGAGCCACGCGGATCATTCACGATCGCGCGTCGAAAGTCGTCGTGATCTTTTCGGAAGCGCTCGAGGCGATCGGCGGGCGAATCGTTGCCGAGCTCCGGCCCGCCGCTAACAACCACACGCGTAGGCTCGCCACCCGTGTGTGAATCGATGACTCTGACGCGTCGCATGCGGCCTATTGAGCCACAAAAAGGCACAAAAGTCACAAATGAAGAAATGGTTTTCTGTTTTGTGACTTTTGTGCCTTTTGTGACTGAATCGGGTATCATGTCCGCCGCTGCGTCTTCACGACTGGCCCAGATTCCGGAGTTCCGAAAGGCAAGAATTAAATGCGCAAGTTGTTCCCCCTCCTTCTGCTTCTGTTGTGTACCAGTGTGGCTTCGGCCCAGGGCCAGCTCACGCCTGCCCAGGCCCGCGAGGCCGAGTGGAAGAGCTACACACTCCCGCAAACAAACTTCGCGCGGCAGATGAGTCCCGAGAAAGAACTCCTCTTTCGCGTGCCCGCCGACTGGAAACAAGAGGGCACCGAGCTGGTCTTCAATGGTCCTCACACTTCGCTCATCAAGGTCAACGTACAAAAGGTTCCCGACGGCTACCCGTTCCAGGACTATTTTGCTTCAGTACTGCAGAGCGTGCGAGACTGGCCGGGCGCTGCCGAAGTGACGCTAACGCGCAAAACACAGCTTCAGGATCTCGAAGCACGCGAGATCTTCCTCGAGATCGACAACACGGAAGGCGACACGATCCGCAGCACGTCGTGGCTCACTGTGAGTGGACCACTCGCAGTCGCGTTCAACTTTCAGGCGCCAGTGGCACACGCGACTGAGCTCGAACCGTTCTTCAAAGCCGTGGTGCAATCAGTTGTGTTTGTTTCCAGAGAAGATCAAACACTCGAATCGCTGCGCTCGTCATTAATCAAAACGTCAACACCCGCTCCGATCAACGAGATCGAAAGCATCGTCGCCGCTCTTGGTGAGGCCACTTCGGATCGAGAGTCATCAATCAACCGTCTGGCAGCGCTGTTTGCGACACATGCCGACGTCACGATCGACCTGCTGCTCGATCGTCGCCCGTTAATTCGCGCCGCGGCTGTGCAGGCACTCGCGCGCACGAGCAATAGCACGCTCAAGCCGTTTCTCTGGGAGATGATCGACGACGGTGAGTTGATTGTTGCTGAAGCTGCCGCACGCGGTGTTGCAACGACGCCGGACGTTGTGGCCAATATTCTCAAGCACTCAGTGTCGGGATATCACACTGAAACGATCGCGCGTGTCTGGCCGTTCATGCCGAGTGACAAACGCGTCGAGCTGCTGCAGATGATCTTCAACAAGACGGCCACGCCGAAAGCACCAACAGTTATAAAGGGGCCAATCAAGCCGGGCGTGACTGTGAAAGCGAGCGACCTTGAACCGGTGAAACCCGGAATGCCTGTTCCCGATGTGACTGCAGGTGTTTCGACTGATGCCGATGTTCAGCTCGGCGCGCTGACGCTGCTCACCACGCTTTCGCCCGCAGATTTCAAACTGCCGCTCGCGCGCCTCATGGCGTCAAACTACAACCCGCTGATCGCAGTCGGGCTGCAAGTCGCCTATCAACGAGGCGAAGCGCTTCCCGTCGATTCGTTGCTCAAGCTCGCCGCGTCTTCCGATCTGCAAGTCAGCAGACTCGCGGCGTCGAATCTCGCACTGTCAGCGAGTATGGCTGATATCCCGAAGATCGAATCACTCGTATCGAAAAACGCCGCGCCCGCGAAGAAGCTGCTCGACGATGCTCTCAAACTTTCAATCAAACAAATTGGATTTCGAAATGAGTTGAGCGCCGCAAAAAGTCAGACGGAAGTCCGCGAGCTCATCAGCAAAGCTCTGGCTGACCCGACGCTCGACGAGTTTGCGTGGCGCTTTGATTGTGAATACATTGTGGCGGGATGTGGACCAGCGGGCACTCCTCTGAAACGTGATTTTGCAGTAAAGCCATTCGCGGAAAATCTGTTTCCACGCAATCTCCGTCATTACACCGCGATTCCGAACCCGGGCCAGTCTGTGCAGCGGTTTTACGAAACACTGAACGGCTTGCAGATGGATTCTCCGCGCGCGCAGGCGAGCCTCGTTCTAGTCATTAATTTCCTGCGGCAGACACTGGCCAACGAGCTGGGTGCACCTGCCGACGCCGCCACGCTGATCGAGTACACCGGAATCGATCCCAATTCTCCAATCGTGATGGGCGCGTGGACGTCCGACGGAGCGCTCGACACCACGAGCCTCGCGGAACGTAAAGCGATCGTGTTGCGCGTCAAAGATCGCGTACGTTTTGAGCGAGTTATACAAGCGCTCCAGCAATCGAACAACGGCTTCACAGAGTTCACCGATTACATCGCGATCGGCACGCGCGCTGCCGCTGCGTTTCCTGCAATCCTGCCGCTCAGCGTTGCGTCTATTCGCTCAGTCAGGCCGATAAAACCAACAACAGGTTCACTACTGAAGTACGCGTTTGTCGGAGAGCAGGAGTGGAACGGACTGCGCATCAAGGCGATCGAGCATCGCTCGATCGCGAACGGTTGGCAGCTTGAAGGTGCTGTAACTCACATCCTCTTCATTGGCGACACGGTGATTCTCACGCCTGACCTCGCGACGATTCGAGACCTGCTGGTCCATGCCGGTGATTCGACCGAGCACCTCGCCGAGAACGCAGAGTTTCGCAAAGCGGTGGAGCGTCGCGGCGACGTGGTTTATTTCAGCGACCTGAAAACGATCCTCGCCGCGTTTGGAGCAGATTCCAAAGACACGGGCGCCGACGTCAAGGAGAGTGGAGCGCTCAACATCACGAACAACTCGTGGGAAAACGCTCATCATCTCGCGTTTGAGGAGAGTGACTGGTCAAAGCCTTTGCTACCGTTTGATCCAAAGGATTTGACCGCGCCGCGCGAGTTGTTGCCCGCTTCGACGATTGCTTACTACCTGATGAAAGTCGATCTGGCGAGTGCGTGGCCCACGAAGTTGAGAACGTTTTTTCTTCCTGATGACACGTCGAAGCTGTGGGCGGTCGATTTCAAACAGGCGGTGTTGCCTGAGCTTGGGCCGGAGTGTGGCGCGGTCATCCTCGAGCTTCCGGTAACGAAAGATTACGAGACTGCAACGTGGGCCGCGTTCTGCAAATTGAAGAGCACGAAGCTTTCGGAGGCGCTGCATAACGGCAGTCTGTTCATTGGAGTTGGGCCAACGCCGGATGTTGCGGAAATTAAAGTTGGGACTAATTCCTATTACGTCGCAACGCGTAAAGGGTTTCTCGTTGTTTCGAATGACGATGCGGGACTGGCAGCGCTTGACGGCAAGAGCAGCCTTGCAGCCACACGCGACTACTCGCGCGCGGTTGAGAAAGTGCCCGACGGCATCGTTGCTTTTGGCGGATACAACCTCGAAGCCGCGATCGCCGCGGCCAATAAAGTGCCGGTCGAAGGAACACAGGCATTCATCGCAAACATGATTGCCTCCGTTGCCGGCGCTTTTCACAGTCAAAACTTTTACGCGACCGCTAGCTCCGGCGCAGTCGAAGCACATTCGTCTGTCGCGATGGATCGCGAAGGCCGTTATCCGGTAGCTGATTTCGCAGTACTGTCGCGCGGCGCCAATATCACATTCGCAACGCTCGAGCCGGCCGGTATTCCCATCACGGATCAGAATCGCGTGAGTAGTCTGGTGTTGAAGGTGCGATCCAAAGCGCCTGGTCCAATCGAAAACATCCGCGACGATATCAAGACAGCCGAGCAAACCGTCGAGCAGAAATCTGCGAAAGAGCTCGTGTTGACGATCGCGGCGCGACGAAGCAGTCCGGAGAAAGCGCTCGAGTTGCCGGTCAAAGATCCGGAGTTTGCACAGTTTTTGAAAGCCACGACTGAGTTTGCGGCCGACAACGAGCAGGTTAAAAAGCAGGCGAAAGAGATTGCCGGTACGGATCGTGATGCATGGCAAGTCGCACGCAAGCTGGCCGAGTGGACGTTCAAAAACCTCGAATGGAAACACGTCGCGAATGCGGACGCCGCGCAAACCCTCGCCACGCGTGAAGCAGACTGCTCGGAGTTCAGTGCGCTGTTTGTCGCGATGGCGCGCTCGTTAGGCTTGCCGGCGCGAATGGTGTCGGGACTCGCTTACAGCGGCAACTCGTTTGGTGGTCATGCGTGGGTGGAAGTGTGGGCCGGAAAGTGGGTCGAACTCGATCCGACGTGGGGCACAGACTTTGTCGATGCGACTCACATTCGCGATAGCTCGAACGCGCTCGTCACGTCTGCTGCGTTGAACCTTATCGACCTGGAAGTGCTGGAAACAAAGCGAAGTGTTTCCGACTTTCAGAAGAGTTCGAAAGCGCTCGCGCAACATTTGATGAAAGCGATCCCGATCGCTGCTCGCTCTGATATTGAAGCCACCATCGATCTGCCGACACTCACCGATGAGTTCATGGGCCAGGGCACATGGTCCAAGATGAACGAGGCGGAGAAGGGTAAGATGTGGTCGGCGTATCGCCGGATGATCGAGGAGATCGTCAGCGGCTACGGCTACCGCTACTCCACCTACCGAAGGCTGCGCCTGCTGCACCTCGAGGAAAAAGGAAATGAGGCGGAAGCCATTTGCCTGCTCCATCCATCTGACTTGCTGTTAAAACTCCGTTTCGTGCGACGAAACGATCTTTGGTCTCTCGTCGAAGTTCAGCAAAGTGATACCGGTCTCAACACTGCGGCAGACACTCTGCAAACAACGATCGCAACGATCGAGAAAGTCCGTGCGGGCCAGAAAGAGTCACGGGCGGGTTTGACTGACTTCGCGCGCGTGTTCCTGCTGATGGAACAGGATGCTACGAAAGCAATCGCGCTTGCAGACAAGGCGCTGGCGACTAAGCCGAAGGATAAAGGTCTGCGGCTCGTGAAAGCGCTGGCATTGTTACAGGCAAACAAGCACGAGGATGGCATCAAACTGCTGCGAGAGTTGAGCAGTGAAGATTACGTTCCCGCAATCTACAACCTCGCAACGCAACTGAGCGACTCGGACAATCAACCGGCGCCGGTACAGGAAGAAGTGGTAGGGCTGTGGGAGCGTTACACATCGCTCGAGCCGCACGATCCGCGTGGCTTCCGCGAGCTCGGCACTGCCTACAAAGCGATCGGAAATCAGTCCCAGGCTGAAGCTGCTTACCGGAAAGCGATTGATCTCAATCCTGCGGACAGCAGCGGCTATATTCATCTGATCACGTTTCTAACCGTCAACCAGCGCGTGCCTGAAGTGAAACCGGTGCTCGCTGCTTACGAGGCGCATAAAGACACGGATGAAGACATCATGGTCTCGGCGATTCAGCAACTCTACTACGCAGATGAGGGTGACTTCGCAGTAAAGCTTGCGGCCAGTGAGCCGGCGAGGGTGAAGAGCAGCGCGGACGCAAACCTGCTGCTCGGAAGAATTCACATGGACGCGGCACGTTACGCGGTCGCACTCAACCACTTGAACGTCGCCGCGCAACTCGACAAGGAATTATCCGAGCCGTACGTCGTGATGGCTATGGTGCACCGGGAACAGTCGCGCTGGGGTGCGGCGCTGAAGGCCGCTGATCAGGCCATCAAAATTTATGATGAAGATAGCGAAGCTTACTACCAGCGTGCCTGTGCGTTGGCGCGGCTCGGGCGTTTGAAGGAGGCGATGTCGGCGCTCGAGAAATCCGTCGAGCTTGATCCGGATCAGTCCGACTACATCGAAGATGAAGCAGATCTGAAAGCGCTGTCTTCGTTGCCGGCGTTCAAGAAACTTCTGCCGCCACCAACTGAGAAGCCTTGAGTTTTTGCGCCAAGTGTCGGAACTTTCCGCACCGCCTGCGGCCGGATCTGGCGCAAATTTTCGACAAAAGTGCGGGAACAATGCTTGCACGTGTCCTCAGCAAAGGAGAACTCGATGAAAAGCAAAACTCTACCCCTCTTACTCGTCTTACTACTGCTCTCGACACACGCGCCGCTCGCCTTCGCTTCATCACTGAGCGACTGGGCCTCAGTGCAGCAGATCAAAACCAACGAACGTGTTTTCGTTCGGCAGAAGAACGGTAAAGAGATCAAGGGCCGTATGATCGAAGCGTCAGACACGGCGTTGACGATCGATCGCGATGGCAAGCCGTTCAGCATCGCGCGTGGAGACGTGCGGCAGGTGTACGTTGTCAGCGGCACGGCGCAGAAGGGCAAGTGGGCTTTGATTGGCGCAGGCATCGGCGCGGGCACAGGCGCGGGCATCGGCTACGCGAAGTATTCACCAAACAGCGACGACAGCGAGATCTACATTCCGATCGGTCTTCTAATCGGCGCGGGCTCCGGCGCCCTCGGCGGCATGCTCTTCGGCCAGAGCACGCGCAAACGCGAGCTGGTTTACGCGGCGAATTAGCGTAAATAGACGCCGAAGCCACAGCAGTACACGCCATGTTCAGATAGCGTCGGAACGGCGCTCATGGATGACGGCTTTTACAAACACTTCAGCGTGGTCGATTGAATAGTACATAGCGTAAGGAAAACTTTTTAGCTTCGCTCGGCGAACTGAGCCTTCAACCACCGAAAATATGTAAGGAAATCGCGCAATCCGATCCATGGTTGCGCGGCTTTCCAATACAAATCGGAATGCTAAATTCGGATCTATACGGTGGTACCACCAAAAGGCCAGGCTGATGTCTGCATCAGCGCGCGGTGTGAGGACAACGCGATAGTTCATTTAGCTATAAGTGAGGATCTAGCTTGTAGTTAGTCCTTCAATGCCTTAGACGTTAATGACTTGCTCAATTGCTCAAGGAGTTCTTTCTCGACCTCGTCCCATGTTCTCCATTTTGATTTGTCTGCTGTTCGATAGCGCGCCATTCGCTCTCTCAGGATCGCCCTGTGCCAGTCGGGAATAGTCACGTACTCATTATTTACGTGCTCTTCATTTCCGTATCTTTCGATTGGGTCTGAGGACATTTTTGCACTCCTTGTGGGGAGTGTAGCACATTCTTTGATTTCTGCAATTCAATCTTCGTCTATTTTGTGCTTTTTCGTGGCACTTCTCTCCGCAATCTCCTCGCGCTCTTCTTGTAATCCGAGGCGCATGGCATCAAACGCGGGGAGGCGAGCGATCGTAGGCATGGGTGTGTTGCCACGCACTGAGAACCAGATGATCTGGTTCATCACTTCGGGGTCGGCCATGTCGGCGTGTGCGAGATCTTGTTCTCCTGTGAGTCGCATCCAGTAGGCCGTGGCGGCGTCGCGGGGCGGCGGGGTGACGAGGTTGTCGAGTGCGACGTTCGGAAGCAGTGCTTTATAAGGTCGCAGATCCGCCTCAGCGCGAAAGATGTTGATGGGTGTCGCGGTGGCGTCGAGTTGATTCATCGGCTCCATACCGAGCAGCAACTCGATCGTCCTGATCAGGCTCACGGTGTTGTGAAACTCATGGACCAGCACGCCCGGTTTGTTGTAAGCACTGATCACGAGCGCCACTGATCGGTGCGCATCGACGTGATCTGGTCCATCCTGCGCGTCGTCTTCGACAACGACGATCGCAGTGTCTTTCCAGTAAGGACTGTTCGACACGGCCTCGACCATCAGCCCGACCGCGTAATCATTATCAGCAACATAAAACTGCGGCGTCGGGTTCCGCGCAGCGATGCCGTTCGTGTGATCGTTCGGCAAACGTATCATTGACAGATTCGGCAAACGGTCGCCCGTCCCCGCCGAGCGCTCTGCTGCAAACGCGCGAAACTCCTCGAGCCACACGCTCAAGCGCGAGCCTCCAATCAATGGATTCGCAGCGTTATTCTCGCGCGCGGCGCGATACGAATCGACAGTCATCGCATCGGGCGTGTCCATGTCGAAATTTCGATAGTTAGTACTGACTCGGCCTTCGAGCGACTTCTTTGTGGGAAAAGCTGAGACGTTTGCCGACAGATCCGGATACGACTTCGCGCGGTTCTCACGGATCGATTTGACGTCCGCCTCCGACAACGTCGCGACAAACTCGCCGTAGTTCCGATAAGTCAGACCCGCGCGCGCGGCTGCGTCCCAAAGATAAAGCGATTCCGGCTCAGCAACATCGCGCGAACCTTGCAGATACGGAATGAAGCGACGCATGAAGTTCGTGATGTCTTCGGTCGTCGCTCGTGGTCCAAAGAGCGAAGGCGAGCCGCGCAGAGGCTCGTAATTCGGTAAACGATTGAAGCCTTCGTAATCGTAAGTGCGGCCGCGGCGGCTGTAACCCCAGCGAAACGCTTTATCGACGTAGTCAGTCGAGAATGCGGCGGTGGACCAGTTGTGCCCGTCAGGACTCGCTTCCGAGTTCACAAAGAAACGATCGAACAGACCGAAGCGAAGCGCGAGCGCGCGATGGTTCGGCGAGATGTCCTGGCGCTGCCCGTTTGGTCGCGCGGCTGCATCGCCGCCGCCGAAGATCGCGAGCGAGCGATCGCCGTCAGCTTTTGTGCCGTCGCCCGATTTCTCGACGTCGCCGAAGATCTGATCGTAAGTACGGTTCTCTTTGATAACGTAGATGACGTGCTTGATCGGAGAACGACCAGGAAAGAGTCTCGACTGGCGCTCGCCGAGCAGTCCGTTGTTGCGCATCACCTGTTGTGTGTAGCGCGCGAGCGCCGGATCGTCGGGAACGTTTACGGCGCTGATGTTGCCGACAACGAGCGCAACGCTGTACTGCCCGCCTTGTCCGCCACCGCGACCACTGCCGGATGGGAAGCGCTCGTTCGGTGCGTTGGGCACGCGGCCGGAGTTGTCGACAACGAGGGAAGAGTTCTGGACGCCGGTGCCTTTGCCGTTGCCGATGAAGAGTGTTTGACCGGCGAGCCCCAGTGCTGAGGGATATTGGCCCGTTGGGATAAAGCCTTTGACTTTGCTGCGAGCGGGGGCAAGCCCCTCCTCCTGACTTGTTCTATCCCTGCCAGCTTCATCGTCCCAACTTGTTCCATTGCTGAGCTCGACAACTGCCACTGAGTTACTGTGTGCGTTCGCGACATAAAGATCGTCGCCGCGTAGCGCCAGGCCTTCCGGACTGTTTCCGAGCGGAACGCCTTCCGACAAGCGCACGTTGATGCGCTCGATCTCTTTGTCAGTCTGCGTGTCGATTACTGAAACGCTGTCGTCATTTGAATTCGCGACGTAGAGACGCGTGCGTGCGGGATTCAGCAACATCGCTGTCGGATGACGGCCCACCGGCACACGCGAGATCAATCTCCCCGATTGAACGACAGCAACGGTCGCATCGTTCCAACACGAAACGTAAGACTTAAAGGATCCTTGCTGCGGCACGACCGCCACTGCATACGGATAAATAAACTGTTCACCATCGCCCTCGCGCCGCAGATCGATCCGCGTGAGCTTGCGACGCCCACGCACGTCTTCAATCACGCCGAGACTGTCGCCAAGATTGTTCGCTACGAACAGCGTGTTGCCATCAGGACTGATCGCGATCCCGGACGGATACACGGGCGCGCGATCGCTGTTGTAACGCGGCGAATTCGCGGCAGACGCAAATCCACTGACATCAATAAACGGCGCTTCGATGTTCGTGTTTGGACCAGGCGACGCAGGTGTGATCGGCGGCTGGTTTTCAGGTTGAAAGCGAAAGATCCAGATCTTGTTTTCGAACCCACCCGAGACGTAAAGCGCGTACGATCCGTCGTCCTGTGCGTGGGGCGAAAACACAACCCCAACGTGCACACTCTGAGGCGACGGAAAATAAACGTTCTGCACAACGGCCGCGGGCTTCGCGTTGAGATCGATTACCGAAAGCGATTGCTGGCCGCGATTCCCCGCCACATTGAACTGGATCCCGTATCCACTATTAACTGAAAGCAGGAACCGCCCCGCGCCGTTTGGTCCGAGCTTGTCGGGACTGCGCACGAAGTCAACCGGCAACGCACCCACTGCCGCCTGCCGCGTGGTTAAATCCTGCACCAACGAGCCCGCAGGCGTGATCGGCCGTCCCTCGCTGGCCGGTTCATCCGAAACCGCAGATGACGAAACCATCAGGAGACTGGTTGTAAACAAAAGACTGAGAAGTACGTAAATACCAAATCTGGGGTTCATTGGCTGCGCAATTTAGCCACAAAGCAGCATAAAAATAAACTGAAGTTGCTTCTGTGCTTTTGTGGCTGACATACGAACATACGAAAAATTAAATTGTGGGACGAACGGATCGATGGAAACAACCGCTAAGTTGTGAACAGCTACTAAGCACAAACGCCCGCCGTGTATAATGGCGGTCACCACAAAATGAGCCAACTCGTACGGTTTCTGTTCGGACATGAGCAGGCCGTTTTTACTAACGGCCGCTTCGGTTTCGACGTGCGTCCGAGTGCGGTGCTCCTCGTCCTCGCAGTCCTGCTCGCCGGCGTCTTCATTTATTTTATTTACCTGCGCCCACGCGTTCGCTTATCAAAAGGAACAACCGCCGCACTGATTGGCCTGCGCGCCACACTTTTACTGCTGATGGTTACGTTGCTGTTACGGCCGGTCGTGGTTGTGTCGTCAGTGATTCCGCGCAGCAGTTACGTGGCGATGGTGATCGACGATTCGGTCAGTATGAAATTACACGACGTGCCCGGCGGCGCCACTCGCCTCGACAGCGTCAAGCAAGCGTTGCTCAACACGAATCCGGACTCGTTCCTTAATAAACTCGAAAAGAAGTTCAAAACAAATCTCTACGGCTTCTCTGGCGGACTCGCGCGACTGAAGGACGGCAACGATCTTTACGCCGAAGGACGCACCAGCGATCTCGCAGGCGCATTAGACGAGACGGTCAAACGTTCTTCGGGTATGCCGCTTTCCGCTGTGGTCCTTGCAACTGACGGCGCCTCAAACGTGCCGCGCGATCTTGCCGCGGTGTTGAGAGAGCTGCGCGCGCGCGACATTCCCGTGTTCACCGTCGGCGTCGGCAACACAGCGCGTCCGATGGACGCCGAGTTGACACGCGTGAACATGCCGCGACGTGTGCTCGTCGGATCGCGTTTGAATATCGAGACGATTGTCGGTCTCAGTGGTTACAGTGCGACGAAGGTGTTGCTGAGCGTGAAAGAGGATGGCCGCACGGTGAAGACGGAAGAGTTCAACCTGCGCGGCAACGACACGCAGGCAGTCAATCTCGAGATCACGCCGACTACGCCGGGCATTCATCGCTATACCGTTGAGGTCACGCCGCTCGACGGCGAGCTGACAGTTGATAACAACAAACAGGACTCGCTCGTAGAAGTGATCGAAGGGCCACTGCGGATTTTGCACGTCGAAGGTGAGCCGCGTTGGGAGCTCGGGAAGATTCGCGAGTCGATCCAGCCGACCGAGAAGAACGTCACGGTCGTCTCGCTTCAGCGCACGGGCGAGAACAAGTTCTATCGCCAGGGCATCGGCAACCAGGTGGAGCTTGCGAGCGGATTTCCGAAATCCGAAGAAGAGCTTTTTTCGTATGACGGTTTGATCATCGGCAGTGTCGAGGCGGGATTCTTCACGGCGGATGAGCTGCGAAACATCGAGGCGTTTGTCGCACGACGCGGCGGCGGATTGCTAGCACTTGGTGGTCGTCTCGCGTTCGACGGTGGCAAGTTCAAAGGCACAACGATCGAAGAGCTTCTGCCGGTGGCGCTCACTGGTGGTCCAGTTGACGATGCGAATTCATTCACCCCCGTTTACAAAGCGGTGCTGACGGGCGCGGGCCAGGCCCACCCGATCACGCGTCTGAACGAAGACAAGGCTGCGAACCAAAAAATTTGGAACGAATTGCCGCCGATCTCCGTCTCCGAAGCGTTGTCTAACGTCAAGCCGGGTGCGTCGGTGTTGCTCGAAGCGCGACGCGTCGAGGGTTCGGCCCAGGTGGCGCCTTTATTGGTCCAACAACGGTACGGTCGCGGACAGACGCTGGCCCTAACGGCGGCAGACACGTGGCGTTGGAAAATGAGAATGGATTCAAAGAACAACGCTCACGAAACATTCTGGCGACAGATGCTGCGCTATCTTGTGAGCGGCACGCCGCAGCAGGTCGAGATCGGGACCGAGAAGGAGGTTTACGCACTCGACGACAACGTACAGATTGTCGCTGACATTCGTGATAAGCGTTTCAATCCGGTGGCTGATGCGCGGGCGACGGCGCGAGTGACGAAGCCGTCGGGCGCGGTGGTCGATGTGCCTTTGAAGTTTACGACGTTGAATTCGGTGAACACGTACGCGGGTGAGTTCAAGGCTGACGAGTTGGGCCAACACCGGATCGAGCTCGTTGGGACGAGCGCGAATCTCGGCACGTTGAGCGCTCGGGCAAACATGCTGGTGAGCGATCTTAATCGTGAGTATTACAGTGCGGCGCAAAACAGTGACCTGTTGAAGCGCATCTCGGTGGAGACGGGTGGGAAGTACTACACGCCCGCGGAAGCGCAGTCGTTATTGGATGATTTGATTTATCGCCAGACGCCGTACTCCGAGCGGGTTACAAAGGATCTCTGGGACATGCCGGTGAATTTCTTGTTGATCATTGGATTGCTGAGTGCTGAGTGGTTTCTGAGGAAGCGTGAAGGGTTGGCGTAGTTGTTGACAGGATGAACAAGATGTTTTCAGGATTTACATGTCATCCTGAAAAATCTTGTTGATCCTGTCTAAAAGTTACTTATGAAGCACGCTATCACATTGATTTTGATCCTTCTGTTTACAGGGATAGTGTGTGCACAGAAATCCTCCGATCCAAACAAGTTCGCAATCATTATCAATGGCGCCGGTGGCGAGGCGGTTTACGCGAAGCAGTTTGAAGAATGGACCGGACAGTTGAGCTCGGTGCTGTCGTCGCGTTTTGGGTTTGATCAGAAACAACTCACAGTTCTGAAGGGCGCGACGGCGGAGGACGTGAAACGCACGTTCACGACGTTGAAGACGCAGCTCGATGCAAACAACGTCCTCTTCGTGTTTCTGATCGGTCACGGATCGTTCGACGGCAAAGAGTCGAAGTTCAATCTGGTTGGGCCAGATCTCTCGGCGGGTGATTACAACGGTTTGCTAACCGCGCTGCCGACTAAGCGCATTGTTGTTTTCAACATGTCGAGCGCGAGCGGCGAGTTCATCAAGAGTCTTTCGGCGAAAGGACGGATCGTCGTCACGGCGACAAAGAGCGGCCAGGAAACGAACGCGACACGCTTTACCGGGTATCTCATCGCGGCGCTGAATGCTACAGATGCTGATACCGATCAGGATGGACACACTTCAGTGCTTGAAGCGTTTGTCTACGCGAACCGTCTGACCGCGGATTTCTACAAGCAAGCCGGGCGGCTCGCTACCGAGCACGCGATGTTCGATGACAACGGCGACGGCGTCGGGCGCGACAAGCTGGAAGCAGGTGAAGGACTGCTCGCACGCGCGACGTACCTCGATTCGTTGAGTGTTGATGAAGCTGCAGCCAGCGCCGCGACGGGTAAATTGCTGAAGGAGCGCACGCGGTTGGAAGGCGAGATCGAGCAACTGATCGCAACGAAGGGGATCATGCAGGAGGCTGAGTACGAAGCGAAGCTCGAACGATTGTTTATCGAGCTCGCGAAAGTAAATCGATCAATCAAGCAGGCAGGATCATGATGAAGAAATTTCCCGCAAAGACGCAAAGATGCAAAGGCGGGTCAAATGTTTTGGGCGTACCTTTGCGTCTTTGTGTCTTCCTTTGCGTCTTTGCGGGAACTGTTTTCGCCCAACCACCTCAGAACGATCGAGCACTGCTGCGCACCCTCATCGAGACCGGTCGCTATACCGAAGCCGAAGCAACCGCGAAAAAGCTTCTCCTCAAAACTCCCGACGACGGCGTGATCCGTCACGAGCTTGCAGAAACACTCGCCGTCACCGGCCGCTATACCGAGGCTGTGGCTGAATTCGAACAAGCCGCGGCGAAAGCAAGGGACGCCGCGGATAAACTCGAGAGCGATTTGCGTCGCGCGGAAGTACTCGATCTGATCGGCCAGGAAGATCGCGCCAAAACAATCTACGAATCGTTCGTCAAACACTACACCGACAACGATCCGCAATCCGCGCGCGAACTAACGCTGATCGCCCGCGCGCTCGTACATCTCGAGCGCTACCAGGACGCGAACGACATGTATCGCTCGGCCATCGAAGCCGATTCGAATTATCTCGAAGCACAACTCGGCGCCGCTGAGCTGTTCACTCAAAAGTACGCCTACGGCGACGCAGCACTCTTTCTCGACGACGCGTTCAAGATCAATCCAAACAGCGCCCGCGTCTATCTCGCTGTCGCACGTAACAAGCGTCTCGATGGCGACGCCGAAATGTCAGCCGCAATCGCCAAAGCACTCGCGATCAATCCAAATCTTGTCGAAGCCATCGCACTCAAAGCCGCGATGGCCCTCGAAGCCAGCCGCATGGACGAAGCCTCCGCCGAGATCGAGAAGGCACTGAAGATCAACTCGCGCTCACTCGAAGCACACTCGCTGCGCGCCGCGATGTTGTATCTACAGGATAAAGACTTCGAACCGGAAGTCGCGGCGACACTCGCGATTGGTCCAAAGTATGGCGAGGTCTACAACACGCTTTCACACTACGCCACGATCACGCGTCGCACCGATCAGGCCGCTCAGTTCGCGCGCCGCGCCACCGAGATCTCGCCGCGTCTCTGGGACGCACATCTCAACCTCGGCATGGCGTTGCTGCGCCTCGGCCAGATGGACGCCGGCCGTGAAGCAATCGAGAAAGCGTTCAAAGGCGATCCGTTCAACGTCTGGGCCAAGAACACGCTCGACCTGCTCGACTCGATGCGCGAGTTCAAGGAAACAAAGCGCGGCGCTTTCATCATTAAAGCCGCGGCACAGGAAAGCGACGTGCTCTCGCCGTACGCCGGAAACCTGCTCGAAGAAGCCGCCGCGAAGCTGACGGCGAAGTATCGCTTCACACCCAAAGGCCCGATCTTCATCGAGATATTCAACAATCACGAAGACTTCGCCGTACGCACGCTCGGCATGCCCGGTCTCGGCGCGCTCGGCGTCTGCTTCGGTCTCGTGATCGCGCAGGATTCGCCGTCCGCGCGCGAAGCCGGCGAGTTCAACTGGGGCAGCACGCTCTGGCACGAATACACGCACGTCATCACGTTGCAGATGACTGACTATCGCATTCCGCGCTGGTTCTCTGAGGGTCTTTCCGTTTACGAAGAGCGACGCGCGCGGCCCGGTTGGGGCGACGATTGGAACCCGCTGTTTGTGCGCGCGTTCATGGAGAAGCGCTGGTTCAAGATGGCGGATCTCGACGCCGGCTTCCAGCGGCCGAAGAGCCCGCAGGATGTTCCGATTGCTTACTTCCAGGCGTCGCAGGTTTGTGAGTTCATCGCCGAGCGCTATGGCTTCGACGCGATCCTGCGCATGCTTGCGATGTATCGCGACAAAGCGAAGACGCCGGACGTGCTGCAACAGGTCTTGAAGCTGAGTGAGAGTGATTTCGATCGCGAGTTTGGCGTGTATATCGAGTCGAAAGTCAGACCATTGCAGCAGGCACTGAGCACGCAGAACAATCTCGTCGCGGCGCTCTCGAAATCCGAAGTGTTGAAGGCGCTCGAGACCCAGGACACGTTTGCGCTTCGCATTCGCGCCGCTGAGTTGCTCGCTGCCGACGGCGACACGCAGGCTGCTGTCACACATTACATCCGCGCGCTCGAGCTCTTCCCGTACGTCTCCGGCAAGGGGAATCCTTACGAGACGCTGGCGACGCTGCTCGAACAAAAAGGCGACCGCGCCCAGGCAGCCAAAACACTCGAATCGTTAGTAAAGACTGACGAGAATAATCTCGAAGCGTTGAAGACAATCGCACGCCTCCGACTCGCGCTCGGCGAAAAGCAAATCGCGCTCGATGCTTTGCAGGCGAGCTTCTACATCAGCCCGTTCGATTACAAGCTGCATACGCAAGCGGGTGAGCTGAGTCTGGAGCAGAAGGACTATGCGAAGGCGTTGACGGAGTTTCAGGTCGCGCTCGCACTGGCGCCGCCGAACGTCGCCGAAGCAAACTACAATGTGGCTGCGGCGTATCATGCCCTTGGCCGCGGGCCGGAAGCGAAGCGCGCTGTGCTACGCGCGCTCGAAGCCGCGCCACGATATGAGAAAGCACAGGAGTTGTTGTTAAGAATAGTCGGACAGTAACGCCACGGATTTCACGGATTAACACGGCTAACAGTGAAATCCGTGTAATCTGTGGCTAAAAGGAAAAACATGGCGGTTGAACAATTAACCATTTCCGACGAGCAACTGCTCGACAAACTCGGCACCGCACGCGAGCGCCTGTTGCGCGAAATCAGAAAGGCGATCATCGGGCAGGACGAAGTTGTCGAACAGGTGCTGCTCGCGCTGTTCGTCGGCGGCCATTCGATCATCACCGGGGTTCCCGGCCTGGCAAAGACATTGCTCGTGCGGACCATTGCCAACGTCCTCGATCTTTCGTTCAAGCGCATTCAGTTCACTCCCGATTTGATGCCGGCCGACATCACCGGCACGGAGATCATCGAAGAAGATCGCGCGACCGGTCATCGCCGGATGCAGTTTATCTCTGGTCCAATCTTCGCCAACATCGTCCTTGCTGATGAGATCAATCGTACGCCGCCGAAGACGCAGGCCGCGTTGCTCGAGGCGATGCAGGAAGGTCGCGTAACGGTGCAGGGTGTGAGTTACGATCTGCCGCGGCCGTTTCACGTGCTCGCGACGCAGAACCCGATCGAGATGGAAGGTACGTATCCGCTGCCCGAAGCACAGCTCGATCGGTTTATGTTCAATGTGAAGATTGGATACTTGCCGGAGGAAGAGGAAGTGGCGGTCGTGAAGCAGACGACGTCGCCGCAGGATTACGATTTTCAGCGGTTGATGTCGGCGGAGGAGATCATCGCGTTTCAGAGACTCGTGCGGCAGGTGCCTGCTTCGGATACGGTCGCGCGTTATGCGGTGCGATTGGTTAATGCATCACGGCCTGGGACAACGCCGGCGCCCGATTTTGTGAATAAGTGGGTGACGTGGGGCGCGTCGCTGCGTGCTTCACAGTTTTTGATCTTTGGTGGGAAGGCGCGGGCGATACTGCGCGGAAGATATAACGTTTCGTGTGAAGACGTGCGCGCCGTCGCGCCTGCGGTGCTGCGGCATCGAGTGTTGCTGAACTTCCAGGCCGAAGCGGAGAAGATTGATTCGGATTTTGTGATCGCGAAATTAATCGAAACGGTACCTGAGCCGAAGAGCGGTTTGTAGACAGGATTAACAAGATGTTTCAGGATCTACATGTTAATCCTGCTGAAATCTTGTAAATCTTGTTAACGACTGACAATGACACCAACAACGACAACCAGATTTCTCGATCCCGAGCTGCTCGCACGCATCGGCTCGCTCGAGCTGCTCGCACGCGCGGTCGTCGAGGGGTTCATGTCTGGTTTGCACCGCTCGCCATTCACAGGTTTCTCGACAGAGTTCACCGAGTATCGGCAGTACAATGCGGGCGACGATCTGCGCTATCTCGACTGGCGCCTGCTCGCGCGCACCGATCGTTACTTCATCAAAAAGTATCGCGCCGACACGAACACGCAGTGTCACATACTCGTCGACACGAGTGCGTCGATGAACTACGCGCACGCGACCGAAGTGACGAAGCTTCAGTACGCACAATTCCTTGCCGCATCGCTCGCGTATCTTTTAAATCGACAGCAGGACGCCGTCGGTCTCGTCGCGTTCGCCGACAAAGTTCACACGCACGTCCCCGCGCGCAATCGCACGGGCCACATGCGCACGATCTTCGGCAATCTCTCGATGCTCGAAGCCGGCGGTCAAACACATCTCGCCGAATCATTGCACCAGCTCGCTGAGATACTGACGCGCCGCGGCATCGTCGTCATCATCTCCGACTTTTACGATCAGGCAGAGCGCCTCCAGGAAGCGTTTCAGCACCTGCGATTTAAAGGACACGATCTCGTCGCGTTTCACGTGCTCGATCAAAACGAGCTCGACTTCGATTTCAGCGAACCCGTGCTGTTGCTCGAAGATGCGGAGACACAGGAACAGATGCCCGTGCTCCCTGATGTGGTGATGAGCGGCTATCGTGAGCGGATGCGACAGCACGTCGCGGACATGCGAAGTTGCGCGGCGGCGAATCACGTCGATTACGAAATGCTGACAACAAAACAGCCGCTCGATTTTGCGTTGTTCTCGTTCCTGTCACGTCGCGCTGGGAAGTAGTAACCACGGATGACGCGGATAAAAAATCCGATTTAAGATCCGTGTTATCCGCGGTTAAGTTTTTATGTCGTTCTTGACGCCATTATTTTTCCTCGGTGTCGCGGCGCTCGCGGCGCCCATTCTCGTGCATCTGGTGCGACGCACGCGTGCGCGGCGCGTCCAGTTCCCTGCACTCGTGTTTGTGCGACAGGTGCCGCAGCGCACCATTCGACGTCGCACGCTGCACAACATCCTCCTAATGCTGCTGCGTTGTCTCGCGATCCTCCTGATTGTCATCGCGTTCACGCGTCCGTTCTTCAGTGGCGGCAGCGCCGCGAAAGACAACACTGCCGCGGGCGCAACCGTGATCCTGATCGACAACTCGCTAAGCATGCGTCGCGAAGGCATGTTTGCCGAAGCACAGCACCGTGCTGAGACTGCTTTGGACGAAGCGCGCAACGACGAACAAATCGCGCTCGTGAGTTTCGACAAGCGCTACACGGTGATCAATCGCTTCCTCGCTGACAAGAACCGCGTGCGTTCCGATATCCAGAGCTTAGGCGCGGGCTGGGACGGAACTGATTACGAGCAGGCACTGCGCGGTGCGGAATCGCTCTTGAGCGAGATCGAAACGACTGGTCCAAAACGGATCGTTATGATCTCCGACTTCCAGATGCCTGGCTGGATACCAACGAGCGCAGCGTTCAAACTCTCAAATAACACGCAGCTTACGACACTCGACGTCGGTGGAAACTCGCCGCCGCCCAACGTCGCGATCACAAACGTCGAGGCCCGTGGCGTTGTGTTTGGACAGAAGTATCTCGACAACCTCGTGGTCCACGTCAGTAACTTCAGCGACATGCCGAAGGACCACGTCCAGGTCGATTTCCAGATCAACGATCAGACAGTCGACCGGCGCGACATCAATCTCAACAGTCGCGACTCGCGTGTGGTCGAGTTTACCGGGTTCAATCTGAACGACGGCGCGAACCGTTGCACGATCAATATCGTGTCCGGAGACTTCGCGCCTGACAACCGCTTCTATTTCACTTTGCGACGTGAGACTCCGGCGAAGGCGCTGATCATCGAGGGCGCGTCACGCGGGCGCAGCGACAGTCTCCACCTGCAAAGCGCCCTGACAACTAACGACGACCTGCCGTTCACATTCGCTTTGAAGAGCGCCGGTTCGGTCGATCCGGCAAGCATTTCCGACTACGCACTCGTGGTCTTGAACGACACCGGACCGATCCCCTCCGCCCTCGCTGATACGCTCGCGAAGTTTGTAAACGCTGGCGGGCAGGTGATCGTGTCGACTGGACCACGCACGCAAACAGACACTTTCAATAGCTCGCTTCAGCAAATCGCGCCCGCGACCTTGCGCGAAGCAGTGCAGACGAAGGCGGGTGAGAGCGTTGCGATCACGGAAGTGAAATTCGATCATCCGATCTTCGAAGTGTTTCAGGAGAGCGGCAGGCTCGCAGCCGCAAACGTGATTGGCTACTTCCGTTCTGAGCCACGCGCCAATGCCCCGGTCCTCGCGCGGTTTGAAGATGGCAGTCCGGCGCTGGTTGAAGGACGCACGGGCAAAGGACGCGTGTTGTTGTTCACGTCATCTTTAGGACCAAGCTGGAACGATCTGCCGCTCACGCCGTTGTATTTGCCGTTCATTCACCAGATGGTCCGGTATGCGGGCACACGTGAACAGAATGCATGGTATGGGTTGGGCCAAACGTTCACCGTTAGCAAGAGACAGGAACAGGCCCCACCGGCGATCGATACGCCAGGTGGCGTGCGCTTGTCAGAGACTCGCAGCACGCCGGACGGCGACTTGCTCGTGACCGCGCGTGAGCCTGGCTTTTACCGGCTGCGTTACAACTCGCAGCCAGATTTCGCGGCAGTGAATATTGACGGTGCGGAAGGTGACTTCACGAAGGTAAACTTTGCTGAGTTCGTAGCCGGAGTGACCGGCGGCGCGGGCAGCGCGGAAGGCGCTGACGCAAACCGGAATTTGAGCGGCGAGGAAGTCGAGGGCCGGCAGCGCGTTTGGTGGTCGTTGTTGCTGGTCGCGCTGTTGTTGTTGCTGGCAGAATCATTCCTCGCGAGACGTACGAAGATGGTGAAGATGATCGGTTAACCACAGATTACGCGGATGGGGTACGGATATGAGCCCTGAAACAAATCTATTACAGGATCTCCTGCGTCGAGCGCGTTCGCGTCGCCGGCTTTTGCTTTCGCTGCGTGGCGTCGCGATTACCGTCGGTGTTGTTGCTGCGCTGCTGCTGCTGACCGGCTGGGCCGCACATCGTTATCGCTACAACGGCGCCGCGCTGCTGACCCTGCGGATCGGCTCGCTGCTGATGATCCTCACCACGTTATATTTCGCGCTCATTCGTCCACTTTTCAAACGCATCAGCGACGCGCGGCTTGCTCGCCTGATCGAAGAACACTCGCCCGGCACTGAAGATCGTCTCGTCACCGCAGTCGAATACTCAAACAGTGAAGCACGAATCTCACCCGCGCTCGTGAATCGTCTTTACCAGGACGCGAACAGTCTTTCCGGAATGCTCGACGTCGGAAACGTGATCCGTCGCTCGCGTCTTATGCTCTACGGCGGCGCCGCGCTCGCCAGCTTGTTGCTCTTCATCGGCGTGCTGAAGTTTGGACCAAAGGAGATCTCGCAGGGCGTCGCACAACTCGTCACACCGACAACAGCCGAGGCTTCAACCAATGCGATGAGCATCAAGGTGCGACCCGGCACCGCGCGCGTTCCGAAAGGCTCGGACCAGGACGTCGTCGCCACACTGGTCAACTTCGATTCACAACAAGTCACCATCTTTTCTCGTCCGATCGGCTCGAAGGACGACTTTCAGGGCCAGGTGATGGAGCCCGCGAAAGCAAAGACTGACTTTCGCTTCTCGATCTTCAACATTCAGGACTCGATGGAGTACTTTGTGGAGTCGAACAACGTGCGCTCGGAAGTGTTCAAGCTGAACGTTGTCGATCTGCCGTACGTCAAACAACTCGATCTGTCGCTCAACTTCCCCGCCTTCACAAACCTGCCGACGAAGGCAGTTGAAGACGGCGGCGACATCGCTGCGCTGAAAGGCACGGTGGCAACGATCACGGCGAAGCTCTCAGGGAAAGTGCGCGCCGCGCGCATCGTCTTCGCTGACGGCAAGAAGACTGACATGCAGTTGCAGGGCTCAGACTTCGTGGGCCAGTTAACCGTGAGTGGCGACACGAGCTACTACATCGAGCTCGTCAGCGTCGATGGTGAAGCTTATCGCGGCTCGAACGAGTACGACGTTTCCGTGCTCTCCGATCAGCCGCCCGTGATCTCTTTCGACAAGCCCGGCCGCGATCGGAAAGCGACGAACCTCGAAGAAGTGTTCACACAGGCGCGCGCCGAAGATGATTACGGCGTTGTCTCGATGGACCTGCACTTCTCCGTCAACGGCGGCGCTGAGAAGACGGTCAACCTGCAAAATCTCTCGCGTGAATCAGCGCGCTCGCTCACGGGCGCGTACACGTTCTTTCTCGAGGAATACGGTCTCAAGCCCGGCGACTTCATCTCTTACTTCGCGAAGGCGCGCGATGCGAGTAGTGAAGCGACCAGCGACATCTACTTCATCGAAGTGAAGCCGTTTGAGATGGAATACAAGCAGTCGCAACAAGGCGGCGGTGGCGGAGGTCAGGGCGGCGATCAGGATCAGAATGCGTTGTCTCGCCGGCAGAAAGATCTGATCGCAGCGACGCACCGGCTCATTCGTGAAGGCGAGAAGTACACGGATCAGGAACGCAAGGACGGTTACGAAGCCGTAGCTGCCGGGCAGGAGAAACTGCGCACTGACACGCTCGAGTTTCTCGATCGCATGGGCCGCCGGCTCGGCGATGTTGATGAGGGTCAAAAGCAGGTCGCGGAAATGGCCGAGCACCTGCGCGGCGCCGCGAAGGAGATGGAAGGCGCGCCGCCGCCGCTGCGCAAAGAGGCGGGCAAAGATGCATTACCACCCGAACAGCGAGCATTGCAACGACTGCTTGCGGCCGACGCGATCTTCCGTGAAGTGCAGGTCGCTTTTGGTCAGCAGAATGGCGGCGGTGGTGGTGGACAACGCGAGCAGCAGGAGCTGGCCGGTCTGTTCGAGCTCGAGCTCGACAAGATGAAGAACCAGTATGAGACCGTGCAGCGCGCGCAACAGCAGCAGGCGGAAAAAGAAAAGAGTGAAGCTGAAAAGCGACTCGAAGAGCTCGCGCGACGGCAACAGGCAGCACTCGAAGAACAGCGTCGACGCATGCAGCAGGGACCGGCGAACGGATCGAGCGGCAATCAACGACAACAGCAGGAGCTGATCGACGAGACGCGCAAAGCCGCGCGCGAGCTTGAGCGACTCTCGCGCGAGCGTCGCGATCCGCAGATGGCGGAGTTGAGTCGCCAGCTCAACCAGACTGCCGACGAGATGCAGAAAGCGCAGGCTTCGTCGCGTGGTAATTCAGGCGAGTCGATCGCGCAGAACGAGCGCGCGCTCGAAAAGCTGCAACAGGCGCAGCAACGTCTACAGCAGAACAGCAGCTCGAACAGTCAGCGTGGTGGCCAGTCAACATCGTCAGGATCGGCAGGACGTCAACAACAGATCAGCGATCTGCGGCAGCGCGCGGCGCAAGCGGCGTCGCGGCAGCGTGAGATCGCAAAAGACATGGAGAACCTTGCGCGTCGTGGTGGGCAGGGCGGGCAGGATGAAAACTCGAAGCGCACGCGCGAACAGCTCGCCGAGCGCAAGGACGCGCTTGCTGACAGTGTGAACGGTTTGCAGCAGGACCTCGAGCAGTCTGCGCGTGCGATGGCTGGCGGCAGTCAGGGCCAGCAACGCGCGGCGCGCCAGCTAAAAGATGCGGCTGACTCGCTCGCGCGCGATCGGGTTGCTGATCGTATACGCGAAGGCAAGCAGTCGTTGATTGGCAGTCAGCAAGGGAAAGAGAGCCAGCAGGGTGGTGGCGGCAAGGGGGATGAACGTGAGATCGAGCGCAGTCTGAATAACGTTTCGGAACGCTTGCAGGCGGCGGAGCAAAGCGCGCGCGGTGCGAACAGCTCGAGTGCTGAAGAGAATCTCGATCGCACGCGGCAGCTCGCTGACAATCTCGATTCGCTGCGGCGCCGTTTGGATGAACGTGCGAACGGGCGTAATCGCAACGGTCAGCAGCAAGGGAATCAGCAGGGACAACAGCAAGGCCAGCAACAAGGGCAACAGCAAGGTCAACAAGGTCAACAAGGTCAACAGGGCCAGGAAGGAAAGCAGGGATCTCAAGGTGGTGGTCAACAGAGCGGCCAGCAGCAGGGTAACCAGCAGTCCGGTGGTTCGCAGAGTGGCGGCAATCAGACGGACGGCAATAGGCAGCGCTCGGGGCCGGATCGCAATGCGGTGATGGGTAACGGAGATGGCTGGGGCGACGCACGGCAGTTGCCTGCTGAGATACGCGAGCGGCTGCGTGAAGCTCAGGATCTGCGACGCGAGTGGGGCTCGAGTGGTACTAACGCCGGGCGGCTTGATGAAGTGATCGATGAGCTCAGGCGACTCGCGGATGGCAAGATGGAAGGTGATGCGGCGACGGATGCATTGCTCAAAGCCGATGTGATCGAGCCGCTGCGCCAGCTCGAGCTCGAGTTGAGTCGTCAACTGCAGCAACAGAGTGGACGGACAAATCTCAGATTGCGTGATGAAGGTGCGGCGCCTGAGAAGTACCGCCGTGCGGTCGAAGAGTACTATCGCAGGCTATCCGGCGGGAGACAACGACAGCACTAGACAGGATTCACAAGATTTCTTCAGGATTTACATGTAAATCATGCCTAAATCTTGTAAATCTTGTACAAAGCTGACCTTTGAATTTATGCGCTCTAAGACTATCAAAGGACTCGTCCTTCTTTTAATTCTGTCGGCTCTGATTATCCCCATCGCGGGGCAGCGGTCGTTCGACGACTTCCGCCAACGCCGCCGCGCCCCATCATCCGAACAATCCGGGCCATCATTCGGTGAGTACACGTTCGTCCGCACTATCTACGACTCGCCCTCGCGTGGCTACGGCCGGCGCGGCTACTACGGCGGCGGCACATGGACCACCGACTACCCCGAAGCAGATAACAACTTCATCGTCGGCCTGCGTGAGTGGGCGGGCACAAACTTGAAAATCGCGCCGCGTCCCGAAGCACTCGAAATACTCGACGATCGCATCTTCGATTACCCAATCCTCTACATCGTCGAACCCGGTTTCATGGAGCTCTCAATCGAACAAGCCGCGCGTTTGCGGGAGTATCTCGCGCGTGGCGGCTTTCTCTATCTCGACGACTTCTGGGGCGAGTACGAGTGGCAGAACGTCCAGGAGCAATTTCAGAAGATCGTGCCCGAGTATGAGATCAAAGACCTGCCGCTAAGCCATCCGATCTTCCATTCCTATCTCGACGTTGAAGAGGTGGTCCAGGTTCCCAACATCTACAACGCACAGCGCGGTATCACATCCGAGAAAGGCGGCATCGTCCCACACTACATGGGCGTCGAGAACAAGAACGGCCGCCTGGTCGCCTTCATCTCGCGCAACTGCGACATGGGCGACGCGTGGGAGTGGATCAACGAACCGTCGTATCCGGTGAAATACGGTCTGCCTGCTTACAAGGTCGGCATCAACGTCGTCATCTACGCGATGAGCCACTAATCAAATAATCTTAATGTGCAAAGTGCTCTCCAGTTTTCATCATCCACCAGCGACAACAGCAGCAGTCGTTACACGAGGGAGATTAGTGTCATCCGGAACTTCCGTATTAACTTCAGCAGGTTGAGCTTGCAAGTCAGCGATTCGCTTCCTCTGAATGCCATCTATCATCGATGCAATTGCGCTTACAACCATTCCGATCAGGATTAGCGCCTCAGTCATCGTCAAGACATCTTGAGGATGCATGAGAGAGGATTGCGATGCAACGATGTGAGCTGCTCTAGCACGGCGATAACTTTGGTATCACCGCCGTTTGCTTTAAGGTAAGCTACCATTTGCCCCATCGTTGACCTTTGTGGAAGATTCTTTTGAGTTGCTACTGCATCGTAATATTGCTCTAAACTGATTCCGTAGCTCGAAGCAGATGAAACCCTGCAGCTGTGGGAAGTTCGAATGCAAGGCATCGTCCTCCTGCCTTGAAATTTGTGATGGCTTCTGGCGATACGTCAACTCTTACTGACTCGGGAATCAGTACTTCTGCACGACCGATTAAGTCAACGGTAGAGTACCCGACCTTCTGGGATACGAAATACGTGTCCAGCTACTGTAGTTCTGCAGATAACACAGTTTCAAAACGCGTAACGGCGTTCTTGACATTATAGGCTTCGAGCAGTCTAGTTCTTTTTCAGTACGTAAAACAGCACCAATGTTATAAAAGTAGTGGAGTGTAATTCGAATCATTTTAGTGTTTCCTCATATCGAAATTGTCGAAGATGATAATAACGCCATCAAGTAGAGTTCAACCATATTGTGACGGATGACAATGTCCGATGCTTCTAAATCGAAGTGCCTTTTTGGGTTCGTAGCCACGGGCATGAGTTTGTACGCACGGGCGGCCACGGAGGGCCGCCCCTACAGTTGTTGCTCATCGGGCGCGTTCGTCGAAGTTGCGTGATGAGCGACAACTGTAGGGGTGGCCCTCTGTGGCCACCCGTGCGTGGCTTTAACGTCGTGCTCGTTCGCGTGCGACCCGATCGCGGACGTCTCTGTCGTCGTAGACATCCATGAACAGATACTTGCGCCACTCGGCACGTGCTTCGGCGTAGTGACAAAGCACCACGCGCTCGAGTTTCACGCGCAGCGCGCTCTGCGAAGTCAGCAGCGGCATACGCGCCTCAGCCGGCGTGCGATTGCCCTTGCGGTTGTTGCACGCAACACACGCAGTGACAATATTGACCGGGGAATTATCTCCACCACGCGAACGTGGCAGGATGTGATCCAACGTCAGCTCACCTGCGGCTTTCTTCTCACCGCAGTACTGGCAACGAAACTTGTCGCGCATGTAGATCCGCAGACGCTTCATGTGCGACGCTTCACGCCGGCGACGAACGTTGATGTAAGTGCGACGCCGAATCACCGACGGCACTCGGAACTCAGCTCGCGCCGAACGCAACACTCGCTCACTGTCAAACTCCTCGACAGTGACTGTGTCTTTGAAAGTCATGATCACAGCCCGCGCGACACTGACAGTGCCGAGCGGTTCATAGGTTTGGTTTAGCAGTAATACTCGTCCATCGAGTGCCATACCCGGCACCTCCTTTCATTCGTTCTTCGGCCACAAAAAGGCACAAAAAGCACAGCAACGAATTTGTGCCTTTTGTGCCTCTTTGTGGCCGGTTATGTTTGTGCTTCTAGCCTTTTACACAAACGACTTGTTTGATCTCTGCAACGACTTCAACCAGATCTTGCTGGTTCTTCATCACTGCTTCGATCGATTTGTAAGCGCCAGGAATTTCATCCAGCACGCCTACGTCTTTGCGGCATTCAACGCCCGCCGTTTGGCGTTCCAGATCGTCTTTCGTGAACGCACGCTTTGCTGCACCGCGAGATAGCTTGCGTCCTGCTCCGTGCGAACAGGAGTTGAAGCTCTCTGGCAAACCGCGTCCTTTCACGATGAACGACTTGGCCCCCATCGACCCTGGAATGATGCCGTAAGCTCCTGCCGCCGCATTGATCGCGCCCTTGCGTGTGACGAAAACTTCTTCGCCGTAATGCTGCTCGAGCGCAACGTAGTTATGGTGACAGTTAACTGCCAGCTCAGGCTTGAATGGTTCGCGATGATTGAACATCTTGTTGAATACCTTCAACAGACGCGCCATCATGATTTCGCGATTCTTCATCGCGTATGTTTGCGCCCACTTCAAGTCTTTCCAGTAAGCCTTGAATTCCGGCGTACCCGAAATGAAGTAAGCGAGGTCGGGAGCAGGCAGCTCGTTCAAAGCCCACAAGCTCTTCGCGGTCGAGATGTGACGCTCAGCCAGTTCCTTTCCGATATTGCGGGAACCCGAGTGGAGCATTAGCCAAACGAAGTTTTCTGTATCCAGACAAACTTCGATGAAGTGATTGCCGCCACCCAGCGTACCCAGTTGCTTCATCGCCTTTGCTTTACGATCGTGAACACCCTTGTGAAGATCCTTGAACTCGTTCCAGCCGTCCCAGTACGAGGACTCGTCAACCGATTCCTTGTATTCACTGAATCCGGTTGGAATTGCTTCTTCGATCTTCAGACGCAGCTCCTTCAACTTACCGTCGAGGATGCCGCTCTTGAATGGTGTCTTCACGGCCATCATGCCGCAGCCGATGTCGACGCCGACTGTTGCCGGAATCACAGCTTCCTTAGTGGCAACAACCGAACCGACCATGCTGCCCTTGCCCAGGTGCGCGTCAGGCATTAGCGCGACGTGCTTGAACAAGCATGGCAGGCGCGACACGTTGCGCAGCATGTTTTGCTCTTCAATGCTGAACTCGTGATTGGCCCACGAAAGGATCTCTTTCTGAGCACCTCCGAGTTGTAGCTTTTCATAAGGCATGCGATGAACCTCCTTTCTTTTGAAATAATTGGTCCTATAGGACAAATAGGACTTATACAAATTGAACCCAAAAAGGTATTTCGAATGTCAAAAAACTGAAAAGGAGCGGGCTTAAAGCCTCCCAGGGAAGCTGCCCGCTCCTAACAATTCTCGCGACTTTTTCGTTGGAGATTTGGGAGCGGGAGTCCGCTCCCGCTGTCTAGAACCTGTTGAGTGACAAGCCGACACCATAATCGGCGGCGCCGATATTCGGTCGCCGTTTCGTGGTGGGTCGTATGTGTGTCCAGCTCATCAACATTGGAGTTTACCTCTTCAGGGCGAAACGCAGTGTATAAAGCAGCAGCCGTGGTCCTGTCAAGAGATTTTTGTAGGGCGCCTCCTTGGAGTGCGGCGGCCTGGCGGCGCTTTAGTCTTTGGTCAAGCCTGATCGATAACAAAGCGGGGGCAGGGCGCCGCACTCCAAGAAGGCGCCCGAGGTCA
>Ga0081539_10001528_pt1 | contig 38775 bp, 27 predicted proteins | sample TabmetS4T2R2_FD_71023 | JGI IMG/M metagenome (GOLD analysis project Ga0081539, IMG submission 71023) | Tabebuia heterophylla rhizosphere microbial communities from the University of Puerto Rico - S4T2R2 | ecosystem: Host-associated > Plants > Roots > Rhizosphere ... | reverse complement strand
GCTGGTGGTGGCTATGACGGCGGCGATGATGTGGTGGCGTTCAGCGGTAGCGGAACAAAACGTTGCGAAGGAAGCGCTGCCGAAGCAGGTTGAGGCGCCGCAAGTTCCAGGTGAGTCAGCGCCGAAGGAAACGCAGTATCAAGCTGAGAACGACGCACCGAAGCAGCCGGCGCCGTCGAATCAGGTTGAGGCGCCGCAAGTTCCACGTGAGTCAGCGCCGAAGGAAGTGCAGTATCAAGCTAAGAACGAGCCGTCGAAGCAGCAAGCACCGTCGCCAAGACAAATTCACCGAAGCACGACACCGCGCCGCGCGCCCGAAACGCCAATGGCGAATCACGTCACGAACGAAATCGCGACTGACTTCATGCCCCTCGGCGATCCGAATCCCGCGGCTTTGCAGGACGGCGGCCAGATCGTGCGCGTGAAGTTGCGCCGCTCCGCGCTTGTCAGGTTCGGGTTCCCGGTGAACATGGACCGTTACAACGAGAACGTGAAAGCCGATGTTTTAGTCGGAGTTGATGGACTAGCCCACGCAATACGTTTTGTTCAATGAAAGGAACGAAGAGATGAAAAGAGTAACTGGCATTTTATTGATGATGGCTTTGTCCATGTCAGCGTTTGCCTCGCTGGCGCGAGCGCAACAGGGCGCCGCGCCGGAGACAGGCGTGGTGTTGCGGCAGGAGCGCGTGTTTCAAGGACCGGAAGGCGCACCGCTGCCGCCGCCGCGAGACTTCGTTTTTATCGCCTCCGAAAACTTCGGCGGCAAGGTCGTGAAAAACGCGCCCTACTCGGCGGAGTCGGTGACCGAGACGATTCAAACACTCGCCGACGGCAACCGCATCGTCAACAAGATTACGAGTCAGGTTTATCGCGACAGCGAAGGCCGCACGCGGCGCGACCAGACGTTGAAAGGTTTCGGCCCGCTCGGCAGCGGTGAAGAGCCGTTGCAGACGATCTTTATCAACGATCCCGTCGCGGGCGTGACCTACACGCTCGACACGCGGACGCACGTCGCGCACAAGAGTGTGCCGTTTCAGTTTGAGCTCAGCGGTAAGCCCGTGTTGCAAGGCCAGCGCTTTGAGTTCAAGACGTCGCCAGGCACCGCGGCGACGTCGAGCGTGATCATCGCGTCGCAAGCTGGTTCTTCGGCGCAGGTAGGGACGCGCGTTGCTCCGCCGCCGCCCGAGGCTGAGGAGTTTAAGTTAAGGGCTGCGGAGGGCGGTGCCAGTTACGTGTTCCGCACGCAAACAGATCCGGCGCGGAATAACGAAGTGAAAGAGCAGCTCGGCAAGCAACTGATCGAAGGGGTCGAAGCGGAAGGCACCCGCACGACCGTCACGATTCCGGCGGGAGACATCGGCAACGAACGCCCGATCGAGATCGTCAGCGAGCGTTGGTACTCACCGGAGCTGCAATTGGTGGTGATGTCGCGTCACAGCGATCCGCGCACCGGCGAGACGACGTACAAGCTCACGAACATCAACCGCGCGGACCCGGCGAAGTCGTTGTTCGAAGTGCCGGCTGGGTTCACGGTTAAAGAAATGCAATTTCCACCGCCCGCCGCCGCGCCGCTCCCGCGCAAGAAAGTCGCCAACCCAGAGTAACGGCTCTCTCAGCTCTGGCAAACAGAAAGGCCACTCGCTTTCGAGTGGCCTTTCGTGTGTGGCGTGGTTTGTGTGGCTAGTCTTCCTCTTCGCCGCCGCGGATGCGACCTTCGGCGCGTGACTGCTCCACGATCTTTTGCGACAGTTGGCCCGGCACCGGATCGTAATGAGAGAACTGCATGTGGAACACGCCGCGCGCGGCGGTGATCGAGTTGAGGATCGACTGGTAGTTCAGCATCTCCGCCAGCGGCACCTGCGCCTTGATCACCTGCTGCTTGCCGTTGGATTCCATTCCCTGAACGCGACCGCGCCGCGAATTCAAATCACCCATCAGATCGCCCGCATATTCCTGCGGCGCCGAGATCTCGACGTCCATGATCGGTTCCAGCAACGACGGTTTCACCTTTTCCATCGCCGCGCGAAACGCCTTGCGGCCCGCCGCGCGAAACGAGTGTTCGTCGGAATCCACCGGGTGATATGAACCATCGACCAACTGCACTTTGAAATCGACCAGCGGATAACCGGCGATCGCGCCTGACTGCGCGGCTTCGAGAATGCCTTTCTCAATCGCGGGCCGGAACTGCTGCGGCACTGAACCGCCGAAGATCTTGTCTTCAAAAACAAAACCACTGCCGCGCGGCAAAGGCTCGAACACGCACTTGCAGTCGCCGAACTGCCCGCGGCCGCCGGTCTGTTTCTTGTGGCGTCCCTGAACTTCCGCGCGCTGCGTGATCGTCTCCTTGTACGGCACTTTCGGCGGATGCAGCGTCACCTCGACGCTGTAACGCTTCTTCAGTTTTTCCACCACCGTTTCGACGTGCAACTGCCCCGAACCTGACAGCAGAAACTCTTTCGTCTGCGCGTCGCGACTGAAGTGCAACGCCGGATCTTCTTCGAGAATCCGATGCAGCGCCGTGCTGATCTTCTCTTCGTCCTGCCGCGACTTCGGCTCGATCGCAAAGGCGATCGCCGCTTCCGGATACTCGACCGGGTCGTAAACGATCGGCGATTGCTTGTCGCACAACGTATCGCCGGTTTGCGTTTCTTTGAGCTTGACGCACGCGATGATGTCGCCGGCGTGCGCTTCGGAAACTTTATCGAGCTGCTTGCCTTGCAGGACGTGCAGCGCGCCGAGGCGTTCGGCGATACCGCGCGTCGAGTTGAACGCATTCGCGTCGGTCTGCAAGTGACCGCTGATGATCTTGAAAACGTTGATGCGGCCGGCGAAAGGATCCGCGATGGTGCGAAAGCAGTAGGCGGACATCGGTTCGCTGTCGCTGTACTTGCGCGCGATGCGTTCCGCGTCCGGGCCACTGTCAACCGGACGGCCCCATTCCGCTTCGTGATGCGCCGGATCGGGAGCGTAATCGACCAGACCGTTCAGCAACGCGCGCAGTCCCACCTGCGTCGCGCTCGAGACGGCGAACACCGGGCACAGTTTGCTTTGCGCGATTGCCTTACTGATGTTCGGCAGGATGTCTTCTTCGTCGAGCGTGCCTTGCTCGAAATACTTCTCCATCAACTGGTCGTTTGACTCAGCGACAAGTTCCACCAAACGTTCGCGCGTCTTATCGACGATGTCGCGGCCGTCGCTGGGAATGTCGATCTCCTTCGCCTGGCCATCAGCGAATTCGTAAGCCTTCATGTGAACGACGTCGACTACGCCGCGGAAGTCTTTCTCTTTGCCGATCGGCAAGGTGAAGGGAATGATGGCCCGGCTGAACGTGCCTTGCGCGCTGCGCAGCGCTTCGCCGAAATCGGCGTGCTCTTTGTCGAGCTTGTTAATCACCATGACGCGCGGGACCATGAACTCATTCGCGTAGGCCCACGTCTTTTCCGTCTGCACTTCCACGCCTTTGACGCCGTCGACAACGACGATGGCGCAGTCTGCGACGCGCAGTGCCGGCCGCGCGTGCGCTATGAAAGCGGCATATCCGGGTGTGTCTATAAAATTGAGTTTTGTATCGCGATGATCGAGATGTGCTAGTGCGGTATTAAGTGTGATTTTGCGGGCGATAGAATCTTCTTCGTAATCCGTGACGGTGGTGCCTTCGTCAACCTTTCCCCAGCGCGGTGTGGCTCCGGCGACGTAGAGAAGCGAGCTGATTAGCTGCGTCTTCCCTGCGTCGCCGTGTCCAATGACAGCAAGGTTTCTGATGGCTTCAGTCGGATAGGCTTTCATGGTGTTTTTGTCCCTTTCAAGTGGTGGAAGTTTGACGCGAAGCATACCCAGCGGCGTCGGCTAAAGGCAAGTTGACGCAGCTATTCTTGCAGCCATCCTTTGGGCCGTTCAGCGCATCACAAACCGCGGATAGGAGATGAGGAAAACGATGTATTACCGGAAGTTAGTGTCTGTGGCAGTGGCCCTCCTGATGGCGCTGGCAGCGGTTTGGGCTGTGTCTGCTACACCAAAGACAAACGATGAAAACGAACAGCGCAGGCTCCAGACAATCGAGCCGTTGAACCTGGCGATTTTGATTCAGGACGATCTCGTGCCGCAGGTGAGCAATGAGATCGGCGTGACGCGCGATTTCATTCGTTCGTTGCCCCAAGGCTCGCAGGTGATGGTTGCTTACATCACTGCCGGCACCTTGCAGGTGCGACAGCCGTTTACGAATGATTTGGACAAGGCAGCGCGGTCGCTGCGGATTCCGACGGCGAGCATTACCAGTGCGCCGTTCAATCCGTACGTGGAAGTAATCGAAGCGTTGCGCAAGTTCGAGAAGGATGGCACCAACGCGAATGCGTTGCTGCTCATTTCAGACGGTCTCGACACCTCTCGCGGGTTTGATTCAACCGCGGCAGGTCATACGCTCGACATCGACCGCACCATCAATGAGGCGCGCAAGCGAAACGTGTCGATCTTCAGTTTCTACGCACCGTCGGTTGGTTTGACGAGTCACAACCGGCTGGCGTCGAGTTATGGACAGAGTTCGCTGAACCGGGTGTCGAATGAAACCGGCGGCAAGGCGTTCTTTCAGGGCACGAGCGGATTCGTGACGTTCAACTCGTATTTCTCGCGGCTGCGCGAGACGTTGAACCGGCAGTACGCGCGGGCCCGGTAAGCGAGAGCGTAATTCGGGAAGATAGGTCCTGTGTTTTCCGCAGGACCTATTTTTATTTGGCAGGTGGAAAACGACAGTGGTAAATTAAGCGCCGTCCATTTTCAAATGGGCCAGCAACGTGCGCGAATACTGTCTCATTGTCGAAGGCGCATACCTCTCCGAATCTGAGGCTGAGCATGCCCTGCGCGACCCCTTCATCGAAGATTGGGTCGAACAAACCGGCCGCTTCCGCATTCACAATATGGACGAGATCCTCGTGACTTCGGGCGTAACCCTCGGATCGCTCGGCATCGTGATGCTGGACGACCGCGTGTTTGAAATCGCGAGCACCGACCCGGATCATCCCCTGAACGAACACACCGCCAAAGGCGTCGCCGAAGCCCTCCGCCGGCAGGACATGTTTGACGAGATCAGGACCGAGCCGCGTAGTGAAGACTAACAGCATCGAGCAGTCGTTTTTGGATGGACGTGTCGTTGTTGTCGTCGGCGACATCACGCAACTCGCGGTTGACGCGATCGTGAATGCGGCTAACTCCTCGCTGCTCGGCGGCGGTGGTGTTGACGGAGCGATTCACCGCGCCGGTGGACCGCAAATTTTGAAAGAATGCCAGGAGCTGCGCAGAAAACAATATCCGCACGGTTTACCGACCGGTGAAGCAGCAATCACGAGCGGCGGCAACTTGCCGGCGCGATACGTGATTCACACCGTGGGTCCGGTTTACGGCCACGAACCGGAGCGCGACGCTGAGCTACTCGCATCGTGTTACCGCAATTCGCTGACACTCGCTCGCCAACACGACCTTTCTTCCCTTGCTTTTCCCGCTATTTCGACCGGCATCTACGGCTATCCAAAACCAGAGGCCGCCGCGGTTTCTTCCCGGGCTATCAAAAATTTCCTGAGGAGCGACGACGTGATCAAGCAGGTCCGGCTGGTCTTTTTTCACGACGGCGACGCGCGGGTGTTTCGTGAGCACCAGGAATTCTAGTAGACTCTCCACCTTTGTGACTCAATCCAGTTGAGGCGACAGACGGAAACGGATGCTTGAAACGTCGGAAATCGAAAAGCGTGCGGCGCAGCAAAACAGGGTGCCTGCGCCGCTGGCTCCACTCGAGCGGTTGGCGTGGAACTACTGGTGGAGTTGGGCCGCGGATGGCGCCGAGATCTTTCGCGACCTGGAGCCCGAGCTGTGGGAAGACTGTGAATACAACCCGCGGCAACTGCTCGCGAAAACTCCTGAGTTTCGTTTGGCGGAAGCAGCCACGGATCCCATCTACCTCGAGCGCGTGCGGCGCATCGACGAGAAGTTTCAGGCGTACATGGCCCAGGGCATCGGTTGGCCCATTCGCGATTTGAAGATCACGCCCGATCGGCCGGTCGCTTATTTCTGCGCGGAGTTTGGCGTTCACAATTCATTGCCGCTTTATTCGGGCGGCCTGGGCATACTCGCGGGCGATCATCTCAAGTCAGCCAGCGATCTTCGTTTGCCGCTCGTGGCCGTCGGCCTGCTTTATCGTTACGGATACTTTCGCCAGCGCCTGCGTAACGATGGCTGGCAGGAAGAGCACTACGGCGAGACGTTTCCCAACGAGCTGGCGATCACCCTGGTCAGGAATGACGATGGCACGCCGTTGCGTGTCGAAGTCTCGATTCGCGACCGCAACGTGCTGGCGCAAGTGTGGCGCGCCGACGTCGGCACCGTCCAACTCTACCTGCTCGACACGAACATTCCCGAGAACGTCGAAACCGATCGTTGGGTAACCGGGCATCTCTACGGCGGCGATCGCGAGACGCGCATCGTGCAGGAGATGTTACTCGGTATCGGTGGCGTTCGTTTGTTGCGCAAACTCGGCGTGACGCCGCACGTCTATCACTTGAACGAAGGCCACTCCGCGTTTCTGACGCTCGAACTCGCGCGCGAAGTAATTCAGCAGCAGCAAATGAAAATGACGGACGCGATTCCGATCGTGCGCGAGCAGTGTGTGTTTACGACGCACACGCCGGTGGCGGCGGGTAATGACGAGTTTGATTCGTCGCTCGTGATGCGCGCGTTCGGCAGTGAGTATCTGCAAGAGCTTGGTCTGACGCAGGAAGAGTTTCTGGCGCTCGGCCGCACTGACGGAAACGAAAAGAGCGAGCGTTACGGTTTGACGCCGCTCGCGATTCGCATGTGTCGCTCGACGAACGGCGTCAGTCTCAAACATGGCGAAGTGTCGCGCGCGTTGTGGCAGAAGCTGTTTCCCGGCAAGAGCGTCGCAGAGGTGCCGATCAGTCACATCACGAATGGCGTGCACGCGCCGACGTGGGTCTCGCCGTTACTGCGTTACCTGTTCGAGAGATACATCGGACTGGATTGGCAGAACAAACTGCGCGATCAGGACGGGTGGAGTGAAGCGGTGTCGCGCATCTCGGACGAAGAGCTTTGGGTGGCGCACTCGATGCTGAAGGAGCGCCTGATCGCGTTCGTGCGTCATCGCACGACGCAGTCGCGGCTCGCCGCGGGTGAAAAGGCCGACTACATCGAAGCGGCGAAGACGATGTTTGATCATGAGGCGTTGACGATCGGTTTCGCGCGTCGCGTAGCTGGTTACAAGCGCTGGAACCTGTTGCTGACGGACCAGCAGCGATTGCTGCGTCTCATCAATAACGAAGAGCGGCCGGTGCAGTTTGTGTTTGCCGGCAAGGCGCATCCACAGGATGAAGGTTCGAAGCTGGTGTTACAGCAACTGGCCCTGTGGAAATACGATCCGGCTGTGCGGCATCACGCGGTGTTTCTCGAAGACTACGATCAGGAGATCGCGCGCCAGATGGTGCAGTCGGTTGACGTTTGGCTCAACGTGCCACGGCGTCCGATGGAAGCGTCGGGAACGAGCGGTGAGAAAGTCGCGATCAACGGCGGTCTCAACCTCTCGATTCTCGATGGCTGGTGGCTCGAAGGCTACGACGGCACGAACGGTTTCGCGATTGGACAGGGGAACGACGTCGCAACCGGAAGTGACTCGGATGTTACACGGATTGATGCGCTCGACGCCGAATCGCTTTACAAAACTATCGAACAGGAAGTGGTGCCGCTCTTTTACACGCGCGACGACAATGGCCTTCCACGCCAGTGGATCGCCATGATGAAGCGCGCCATCGAAACTCTCGCCCCAAAGTTCAACAGTAACCGAATGGTTGAAGACTACGTGCGACGGATCTATTCTTAACCGACACAAGATAGCCGCAGATTTACACGGATTCCCGTCCCCGAAATGAAATACTGCACGGCCTGCAAAGCAAAATATGACGACAGCGTGAGCTTCTGTTCGATCGATGGTGAGGTACTCGAAGCCGATCCCTCGTCCATCGTCGACACCGTGCTCGATGGTCAGTACCAGATGGAAGCGCTGCTGGGTAAAGGCGGCATGGGCGCAGTCTATCGCGCGCGCCACATCCTGCTCGGCGACCGCGTCGCGATCAAGGTTTTGCCGCCGGAAGTGCGTAACAACGCCGAATGGCTGCGCCGGTTCCGGCGCGAAGGCCAGGCCGCACGACGTTTTCGCCATCCAAACTCGGTCACCGTTTACGATCTGCGCACCGCCGCCGACGGCACGATCTACATGGTGATGGAGTACGTCGAAGGACACACTCTCGATGCCGAGCTGAAAAAGCGTGGACGATTCACCGCCCGGGAAGCTTTTGAAATTCTGACGCCGATCATGAGCGTGCTGGACACCGCCCATTCGATGGGCGTTGTGCACCGCGACCTCAAACCGGAAAACATCATGATCGGCAACGCCACGGAAAACGGCGCGCCGGTCGTGAAGTTGCTCGACCTCGGCATTGCGAAGATGCGCGAGATTGCCGGCGATAACGGCGGCAACACCGCGCTGACGATGGCCGGCCAGGTGCTCGGCACTCCTTATTACATGTCGCCCGAGCAGTGGGGCGAGATCCCGCGTGACGGCAATCCGGAGATCGACGGGCGCGCTGACATTTACAGTCTGGGTCTCGTTTTCTACGAGATGATTTCCGGGCGGCGTCCATTCGGGAGTCACACGCTGAGCGAGTTGCGACGCGATCACGTGGCGACGACGCCGAAGCCGCTTTACGAAGTTGCGCCGGATGTGCCGCGCGGTTTCAGCGCCGCGATTGAACGTGCGACCGCGAAGGATCGGGGCGACCGCCAGGCGACCGCGCACGAGCTGGCGGAAGAGTTACGCGCCGGATTGACTTCGCCTGTCGATCCGCGAACCGGCGAAGTGCCGTCGGATTTAGCAGCCACCGTCACCCTCGACAAAGTTGATACCAAGTCCGACGTCACCGCCCCCACTATAATCACGATTGACAGCTCGCCCACTTCGGCTCCCGCTCCGCCGTCCCCAGCGACGAGTGCGCCGACGGTGGTTGAGAAACGAAAGCCGGAACCGGCGCCCCAAGTTGATTCGGCGCCGACGGTGGCGGAGTCTGCGGGAATGAATTCGAGTGCGACGGCGATTCCGCACGTTGCGCCTGCGCCGCCGCGGCCGGTGTCGCCAACGCCGGCGATTCCCGCGCCGGCTCCCGCGGTCGTGAAAAAGAAGAGTAGCGCCGGACTATTCATCGGGTTGGTGGTGCTGGTGCTGATCGCAGGCGGTGTGGTTGGTGCAAGTATCTACCTGTGGAATCGTTCAAGGACGGCGAAGACCGCAAACACGCCCGCGCCCGCGACTGCGACAGTAGCCCCGCCCAAAGAGATCGGTAATTATTGGCTGGAGCTACAGCCGGCCACGAAGGGTGGGCAAGCGGCGCGTATTACGGGACTGGATGCGATCGCGTCCGGTCAGTCGTTTAAGTTTCACTTTGCGTTTAGCGAACCGGGCTATGTTTACATCTTCGGTCCGGGGGCTAAGAACCAGCCGACCGCGTTTCTAACTTCCAAGCCGATGCCGGAATCGGGGGTGACGAGTAACCAGGTGAGCGTTGGCAAGGACTTCAGTTTTCCGCGCGGCCAGGAAAATAACATCACGCTCGATAAGAAGTCCGGAACGGACGTGTTCACGATCGTTTTTTCGCGGACGCCTTTGCAGTCGCCGGCGTTTATGAATGACCGAGTGACGGGCGCGCCGCTGTCCGCCGCCGAGCAGGCGGAGTTGAAATCGTTTGTTGGGCAATACACGGCCAAACCGCCGGCGACGGAGCTGGATAGCTCGAATCCTCGCGAGGCGCTGGTGCGAGTCAAAGTTCCGGCGGACGCCGCTAATAATCCGATCGTCTTCGACATCCGTATTCAGCACAATTAGGAGAAAGCGTATGCGTTTGAGTGTCCTTCTTTTTGCGATGGTTTGCGCGTGCCTGGTCGTTGGTATCGCCGCGCCGGCGCCACAGGATCAGGAAGACGTGCGTGGCGCGTTCCTGACCTCGCGGCCCAAGGAGAAAACCAGTACCGAATCGTCAGCCAAGCCAAGCAGAAGACGACCGAGGCCCGCGCCAGGCACGACGTCAGGTAGTTCAGGCACGACCGCGGGTAGTTCAGGCTCGACGAGCAAGCCACCCGAGAAGAAACCGGGCGGCCCTAGTGGTCCAAGCGGCTCAAAAAAACCTTCGGAAACGTCGAAGTCGGTCAACACGACGCGACTCGGATTGGGCATGACGCTGTTCACTCGCGATTCAAACGGCCTGGCGGTGCGCGTCGATCCGGAACACGTTTTTCGCAAGGGCGATCGCGTGCGCGTGCTGCTGGAGACGAACACCGACGGTTATCTCTACATCTTCAACCAAACAGATCAAGGGCCGGTGATCATGATCTATCCGGACGCCGATCTCGACGAAGCCGGCAACTACATCAAGGCGCATGTGCCGTGGGAGATCCCGTCGAGCGCATCCCAGGAAGAACGGCTGCGCTGGCTCGTGTTTGACGCGAACCCCGGCAACGAGCGGTTATTTTTCGTCTTCACGCGCGAGCCGCTCAAGGGCATACCGATCGAAGATGACCTGATCTCGTTGTGCAAGAATTCGAGCGGCGCCTGTCCGGTGCGCCCGACTACCGAAGTCTGGGAAGCGATTCAGAAACAGATGGCCGAGCCACTGGCGACGGACAAGAACGGACGATACGGCAGGGCGCAAACCACGCCGGAGCAGCAAGCATCGACGCGCGGACTCAGCCTGGCGAAGGACGATCCGGAGCCGTCGTTGATCATGATGGCGTCGTCGACCAGCCCGATGCTGGTGACTACGCTCGATCTGGTTCATAAATAGTCGTTACGCATTTTTGAAAGGACTGGAAAGATGAGTTGTACAACTGTGAAATTGATTGGCGCCGTATTGTGTGCGGCGGTGTTGTTGTTTGCGCCAGCGACTTTGCGGGTTAGCGCGAACACGGCGACGCCCTACGTTCAGCAAAGCGATCAGGCGAGTGCGGCGTTACACGAAGGACGAAGGTTGCTGAAGCGCGGACGCGCGGATCAGGCGCTTGTTCAATTGCGCAACGCGCTGAATCTTTACACGGCCGCGAAGAACAGTAGCGGCGTGGCCGCGGCGCACAACGAGCTCGGCGATCTGTATCTGCGTCAGGGGCAGTACCAGGTGGCGCTCGACAACTATCAAAAAGCCCTCGAGGGTTTTTCCGCGTTTGAGAAGAAAGACATAGCCGCCGCGGCGGTTGGTTTGGGAGACGACAAGTTCAACGCGAATTTGATGCTCGCGAAGATCGGCGATGTGAATTTCCGTCTCGGCAAACTCGATGACGCACGCGCGGCGTACAACCGGATGGTCGTGCAGAAGCCCGAAGGCGCGGCGCAGAAGGTCGGGCGGCGGTTCGGCGGGTTGAGCGCGATCGCGGGCGGGATTTCAACCGGTCACGTCAGCGTTGCGGCACCAACGGGCGGCGTGACGACGCTGCTCGAAGCGAAAAAGGAGCTCGACCAGTATCGCGTTTCGATTGCGTATTCCAGCTACGAGCTCGGCGTCGGCCGGCTCGACTACGCCAATGGCGATTTCGAGTCTGCCCGCAAACATTTTGAGAATGCGTTGGAAGCGGCGGGCAGCAGTCTTGCAGCGATTGCGAGTCTCGGACAGGTGCGCCGCTTTCGTGCGGCAGCGCGCACGAGTCTCGGCGACGTCGCGCTGCGAACGGGCAAGTTCAAAGATGCGACGAAGTTTTACAACGACGCGAAGAAGGGCGCGCAGGACGATAAGCGTCTCGATTTAATGTGGCCGGCGCAACGCGGACTGGGACGCAGCCTCTGGCTGCAGGCGATGCAGGAGAAGGACCCGAAGAAGTCGATGGGTTTGCGCGAGCAGGCGCTCGCAAACTATCGCGAGTCGCTCGGTACGATCGAGACGTTGCGGCAGGGAAGCTTGCGTGCTGACGAATCGCGCACGACGTTTTTGGCGACGATTAAAGACGTATTCGACGAAGCCGCGAGTGCGAATGCGGCGATGGCGTTGTTGTCGGCATCGGGGACGGGACCGCTGAGTGGCAAGGCGCTGGAATACGCCGGCGAGGGTTTTCGCATTAACGAGCAATCACGCGCTCGCTCGCTGCTCGACATGTTGAGCGAAACAGACGCGGCGATCACCGAAGGCGTTCCCGCCGATTTGTTGAAACGCAAGCAGGACAATCTGGATCGACAGCAGGACATCGCCGACATCCTGACGGGAATTACGGTTTCCAGCGAAGAGCTAAAACAGAAACCGGCGGAGCTCGACGCCGAACTCGAAAAGCTGCAAACGGAGTACGAGGAGATCGAGAACCAGATCCGCACGGCGAGTCCGCGTTATGCGGCGCTCACTTCGAACAAGCCGCTGACGCTGGCGGAAGTGCAGCAGAATGTTCTCGACGACCAGACAGTGCTGGTCGAGTATGCCTTGCAACCGGACGATTCCTACATGTTTGCGATCAGCAAAGACGCGGTGAGCTTGTTCAAGCTGCCGAGCCGCGCGTCGATTGACAGACTCGCGACAGATCTGCGGGCGCAACTCATTCCCTCGAAACTGCAACGTCGCATCGTCGGCATCGACGTGGTTGACCCGAATCGCGGTTTGGGCATCGCCGCTGCCGCGCCGGCAGATGCGGCGCCGTTTGTGGCAGCCTCGAACGCGCTTTACAAAGCCGTGCTCGAGCCGGCCGCCTCAATGCTGGGCGAGAAGCGTTTGCTGGTCGTCGCCGACGGCGCGCTCAATTACGTTCCTTTCGAAGTGCTCATCAAGACTGCCGACAGCGGCGACTTCGCTTCACTTGGTTATTTAGTAAAGACGAACGAGATTGTTTACGCACCTTCAGCCTCCGTGGTCGGCGCGATCAAACAACAGCGAGCGAAGACGAACAGCCGCGCGCTGCTGATAATCGCCGACCCGGTCTTCAACTCGAATGATGCCCGCGCGAAGAAAGCTCCTGCTGCCGCCGCAACCGACGCAGACGTCCGCGGCCTCGGCATTCAAAGCGCGCTGGCCGACGTCGCCGGAGAAACGCCGGCGCCTGCGACCAACGGCACGATGGAAGGTCTGCCGCTGGCGCGTCTCGCCGGCACACGCACCGAGGCCGAACAGATCTCGAAACTCGCCAAAGCGTCCGGCGGCCAGGCCGACGTCTGGCTCGATCTCGACGCCAGCGAAGAGAACCTCGATACGCGCGACATGAGCAAGTACCGCATTATTCACGTCGCGACGCACGGTTTACTCAACGCCGAGCGGCCGCAGTTCACCGGCGTGGTCCTGTCACTCGTCGGCAACAAGACGCGCGATGGTTTCGTTCGCACCGATGAAGTCTTTAATCTACATCTGGGTTCTCCTCTCGTTATGCTTTCCGCCTGCGAGACCGGGCTCGGCAAGGAAAAGCGTGGTGAAGGCGTGATGGGCCTCACGCGCGCGTTCATGTACGCCGGTGCGCCAACCGTCGGTGTCAGTCTCTGGTCGGTGGCTGATAAATCCACCGCCGACCTGATGACAGACTTCTACCAGCGGCTGCTGAGCACTTCCGCGGCGAGCACCACGTCGGGTGCGCTGCGCGGCGCGCAGTTAGCCATGATCTCCGGCAAGAAATACAGCGCGCCTTTCTACTGGGCGCCGTTCGTGCTCGTCGGCGACTGGAACTAGTTTTCTAATCTATTCTTCTAATCCGCGAAGATCAGGGCTGCGTTTTCGCAGCCCTTTTTCTTTTCCTTACCGTGTACAGCCCGCTCAGTCCACTTAACAACAGAACCGCGCTCGCTGGTTCCGGCACTCCCGCCGGTTCCGGTACGCCCGTCTGCGCTGTTCCTTCAACGACGAAGTTATCGATCCGATTAGTGCCCGTCGAAGAAGTCGCACCATTGAAGACGATCCGAAACGCAGCATTTGCGTTGTTCTCGAGTCCGGCGATACCCGCGAGCGAAAACACGAGCGGAACGGAGCCGAAAGCGCTTGCCGGCGTGTACGGCGCGCCGAAATTGATGAACGTCACGCCGTCGAGGCTGTACTGAAATTGATTACTGTTGAAGCCGGTGCTGGTCCCCTGCGTCGCAAAACTCACGATGATGTTTGCGAAACCAAGCGTGCTGACGTTGAAAGTAATATTCCTGCCGTTATTCGCGGTACTGCTGCCACCCTGCAGCGACAACGCCTGTCCCGCCGCGTCTCCGAGACGCGCGTTGTTGGTCGTGCCGGATGCAAACAGGATGTTTGCGACGTTGAGATTTGTGACCAGCGTGCCGCTGCCGTGATCCACGATCAAGTCGGAATCATTAAAATTCCAGATGGCCAACTCGTCCGCCAGCGCAGCCGGCGCGGTGGCGGCGAGCAATACCAAAAGCCAGATGAGGTTGAAAGAAACACGTCGAGTGAGACGACGATCCGTAATGAACATACACGTTCTCCTTTGATGAGGTTTTAGACACACTTTTACTTGCATTGGAGAAAGCAGGAGAATCTTTTCGCAGATTCGTGAGGCTCGTCAGTAGTCGCCCGGCTCTGAGGTCAGCCAAGCTTTCTCGGTAGCTCACGCACAATACGGTGAAACATTTCCATCGTCAATAGAAAAGTGATGCCGGTTTGACAGGATCGCTATTCCTGTGAGGTTATTTTCAAGGTGGAGGTAAGGTATGGGAAAAGGGTTTTTCAAAATTAACAACCGGGAAACGCTCGACAGACTGATAAGTGACTCCAAAACAAAACCGGTCGTGATCTTCAAACACAGTAACGCCTGCGGCATCAGCGCCTCGGCGTACCGCGAAATGGAGAAAATCGACGACCAGGTAAATCTGCTTGAAGTGCAGAGCGCGAGAGATGTTTCGCGCGAGCTTGCCGACCTGACCGGCATTCGTCACGAGACGCCGCAGGTGATCGTCTTCAAAGACGGAAAAGCGGTCTGGAACGCTTCGCATTTCGACGTAAAAGCCGGCGCCGTGCTCAAGGCACTGGAATCTAATGCTTGATTGGAGCGCTCGCGCTGAGCGCTCCTCCCCCATCCCAACAACTTCATTGACTTCGCCTCACCGACTGCGATAAAAGTTTTTCAGCTTCGAGTTTCTTACCAGCGGTAATCCCGGGCCTCGCATTAAGTAGTGCAAAAATTTCGACGGGCGTGAAAGATGAAAAATATAAGTCTATTCATCAGACTGTTTCTTGTTCTGGTCTTATTTACCACAGCCGGCCTGGCGCAGAACGCCACGCCCTCGCCAACACCGACGCCATCCGCCTCGCCAACACCGACGCAATCCGCATCGCCGACACCCACCGCGTCTCCCGCTCTGCCGCCGCGTGTCGATGGAATGCTGGGCCATCTCGAGTTGGACGATATCGTGGAGCTGCACGTCGAGAACCTCGACAAGTGGGCTGAGACTCACGACGTCAACAAGCTCGTGCCTTACATCAACGGCCGCGCCATCAGGGGCAACTACCCCGACGAGATTCACCTGGAGCGAGGCCGCTTGATCTTTCACTTGCAGATCACTCCGGAGAGTAAAGAGGCTTGGATCGACTTACTTGGCGAACCGAGTGCATTGCAAAAGCCGGTGTCGCTCAGCACTGGCCTGGAAAGCGGGTCGGCTTTTGACAGTGTTCACGCGAAGGACAATCCGGTCCCGCTGACGGTGATTTCACCCATATACGGAATTCTCGCCATACTCGTAATTTTCGTCACGCTGATTCTGCTGGTGTGGCTCGCACGAAAGACCAACATTATTCGTGAGCCTGGCCCGCCCGCCGCTTCCGGCAAACGCCGGCCTTACAATCTCGGGCGCGCGCAGATGGCATTCTGGTTTTTCCTTATCTATGCCTCGTACACCACCATCTGGCTGATCACTGACGCACTCGACACGATCACTCCTTCGCTACTCGCTTTGATGGGTATCAGCGCCGGCACCGCACTCGGTGAGGCCCTGATCGATAACGGCAAGGAAACGACAAAGATAAACCAGGTGACGGATCTCACCGCGGAAAAGCAGGCGATCGAACAGACGATCACCCAACTCCAAACGCAGGTCGATCAGATCAACGCTTTGTCAGCCCCGACCGTTACGGATCAGGCAAACCGCGACGCCATAAACCGGCAGCTCATCGAGGGCCGCACGCGCATCGGTCAGATCGATCAACAATTACACACCTTAACTGCCGAGACTGCCCCGATGGTGTCGCAGGGTTTCCTGCGCGATATTCTGTCCGACGGCAGCGGCTACAGTTTTCACCGCTTCCAAATCTTCGCGTGGACGATTGTGCTCGGGATCATTTTCGCCTCCTCGGTTTACAATGGCCTCACCATGCCGGAGTTCAGTCCGACGCTGTTGGGTTTAATGGGGCTGAGCGCGGGCACGTACATCGGATTCAAGTTTCCAGAGCAGAAGTAACAGCGAAGATGGAACCTCGAGGAGCGGAGATCGAGCCGCGCGAGATCAAGCAGGAAGACGATTTCACGTTGAGCATTTTGTGGGCTGACGAGCGGCGCTGTCGCTACCACGCCGCGGAACTGCGTCGCGCGTGTCCGTGTGCGCAGTGTGTGAATGAATGGACGGGAGAACGTGTGTTGAAGCCCGAGAACATTTCTGAGAATATTGAAATCCGCGATCTCAGCGTGGTTGGGCGTTACGCGCTGAACTTTCGCTGGAGCGATGGTCACGCAACGGGCATTTATAGTTTTCGGTACCTGCGCGAGCTGTGTGAAGCGCAGGGCGCGGGATTGAAGTGAAAAAGGCTTATGAACGAGCGCGATTTTTTCAACGAGAAAGAAGAAGTAAAAAAAGCAGTCTACAGTTGTCCTCACTGCCGTGAGCGGGGCGAGTATGACGTGAGGTGGTTGAAGCGGACGAAGAAACCGCAGCCGCCGCGCGGCATGAACGAACAGGATCGCGCTCGCTTTCAGAAGTCGCGGGATTATATGGTCAGGATTGACGATATGCTGGCCTGCCGAAACGCTCGCTGCCGGCGGCGGTTCGAAATTCCCAGCTCACAGTCAGTCGTCTTCATCTGAACAAAAAACCCGACAGTAGTCGGACGGATCTCTCGCACATTCTCTGGTTTCCCTGCGAAAACCAGCGGATAACGCTGGCTTGGCGCTTGCACTCGTTTGCGCGGCAGGATTGACCAGAGAACCATGATTGAAACTCAACAGTTTGCCGGAGCCGGCAAGATAAACAACTCCTTTCTGACCCCGTTTGAGCGGCGACTCGCGCGCGTCGTCTTGCCGCGCATTCCGTCCTGGCTGGAGACGTATCACCTGACGATGCTCACGCTCGTCTGGACGGCGCTCATTCTCTTGTTTTCTTACTGGGCAGCGACAGACCTGCGCTGGCTGTGGGGCGTGTCAGCAATGGTCTTTATGCAATACGTGACCGACCATTATGACGGAAAGGTGGGCAAGTACCGCGGAACGGGGCTGGTGCGTTGGGGCTATTACATGGATCACCTGCTCGATTACTTCTGGCTCTGCTCGATCATCGTCGGCTATGCGTTCATCCTGCCTGAACGGTCGCGTTATCAGATATTGATCTTGCTGGTGATCGTGTCGGGTTATGAGGTGAGTACGTTTCTCGCGTTAACCGCCACGGATCGCTTCAAGATCAGTTATCTGCGGCTGGGACCGACGGAATTTCGGATCGCAATCATAATAATTAACGCGTTGTTAGTTCAGTACGGAACGCGGAAGATGATCGGCGGATTGAAGTACGTGAACATCGGCGGGGCCATCGGTCTGGCGCTGATGGTTTACAAAACTCACAAGGCGATTTGGGCGCTGGATATGGAGCAGAAGCGCGCCGAGGCCGGCAAAACCGCCACATACCTGTCTCGCTAAACGCCATTCTGTCCCCATTGCGTGTACGGTTTCCCGACCGAAACGCCTGCGGGATCGATCTCTCCCTCGAAAATCTTGAGGTTAGTGACCCTTTTTTCAATCTGGCTGCGCGTTAGCGGATGTGGCCTCTTCTTTGCAAGCCTGACGGCAAGTCCGGCGTTCTTAGTTTGAGAAAATCGGGAACTGTGTGGCGAGAATTTCGTTGGATACCGGTAGACTCCGGCGACAACTCGAAAAATTAGCATGTCTGAGAAGAAACAAATTCGAATAGTAAAAAAGGGTGAGAAGAATCGCCCGGTTGTTAAGGCGCAAAGAAATACCGCCCGTGAAACGGCGCGCGATATGGTTGAGACCGTGACCAATTGGGTTAACGAGTTTCAGCAGCGCCGCCGCAACGAGACCACGAACGCGCTCAGAATACTCTCCAAGACGCCTCGTGGCAGCGAAGCCTAGCTCACGCTAACCGGCAAGACTTTAAGTCTATAAGAATCGGTCTGACGTTCCGGTAGATCCTCTCACAAGCCGTAGGTGTGTTCGTTCCCACCTGCATTCATTTTAGCCTGCGGGCGTAGTGGGAAGTTTTCTCCGTGACTCTGTGTCTCTGTGGTTTGGAGAAAGTTGTCGAATCCGTCGTGGCGAGTGTATTCGTTGACACAACTCGCGCAGCGGGCTTAGCATCGCGGCAGTTCCGCAAAACGCGAGTGGAGGCTGAGATGGCGAGAAGAAGTTCTCCACCAAAGTCGAAGAGAGTGCAGGCGAGGCCTGTGTTTGACAGCATTCGCAAACCGGTCGCGCCTCCGGGACATCCGTTGTCGCGCGCGAAGCCGGACGAAGTGGCGCGGCCGGCGCAGCGGAAAGCGAAGCACAAGCGCCGTCCAAACGTCAGCGAGGACGAAGATTTCTAACTTCTGTCTTAACAAGGATCCATTTCAATTACGACACCTGCTGAAAGATTCATCGCCTGCTCGCGACAATTTCTGATCGGAGATTATCTGCCAAAGATCGAACGCTGCCTGGAACGTTTGACAGACGAGCAGATCTGGTGGCGTCCGAACGAAGAGTCAAACAGCATCGGCAATCTCGTGTTGCATCTTTGCGGAAACGCGCGTCAGTGGATCGTGTGCGGCGTCGGCGGCGCCCCGAGCACACGCGATCGCGACGCGGAGTTTGCGCAACGAGACGTGATTGCGCGAGATGAATTGTTAGCGCTTTTACATTCGACGATCTCTGACGTCGACTCCACCTTACAAAACCTCGACCCTGCGACTCTGCTCGAACGCCGCACGATTCAAAGCTCCGACGTAGATGTGCTCGAAGCCATCTTCCACGTAACCGAACATTTCTCGATGCATGCTGGGCAAATCTTCTTGTTGACAAAGCTACTGACCGCGTCCGGTTTGCGCTTCTATGAGTTTGACGACGGCGCGCCAGTCGTGCGCTGGCGCTCTGGTCCGTCGGGTTCGTCATAAGCGGTTGAACGACGTCGACTGAAGTTCTTCAATCTAGCCGATAACCTCCTAACGAATGATGGCGGGTGTAGAGGCGAACTGAGAAATCGTGTTCACCGGAGACAATTCGCTTGCCGTCGGGGGCGAAAGCAATCGAGAGCACTGGTTTCACATGTGTGCCGATCTCTCTTGACTCGCCACTTCCATCGACGCGCCAAAGACGAATGGTTTTGTCGTCGCCGGCTGAGACCACTTCTTTGCCATCGGGTGAGAAGGCAACAGACTTGATACGTGAGGTGTGGTGACCAAGTACGGCAACTTGTCGTAATGGCTCAGTGGACCAAAGCCTCACGCTTCCTTCATCCTCACCGGTCACGAAATGTTTGTTGTCGCTCGAAAAGCTTACGCTGATGAAAGTCGTATCCGGGACCTTGATCTTGTCGCTCAATTGCCAGGTCGTCGTATCAACCAGGGCCACGACACCATACAATGCCGACACACCGACGAGCCAATGACCATCCGGTGAAAATGCAACCCCATACATTTGGTTGGGCCCAACCAACGGTTCAAAAAAAACAGCAGCATGACCGTCTCTACTATCGAACACCCCATCCGTTGTTGCCAGCCATTTACCATCAGGCGAGATCGCTATGCAGTAAGATACGTCCCGTGGATTAGGTCTGGATGTGAGTTTCCCGTCTGCCATGTTCCAGACACTTAAACCACCGCGAAATCCACTTGATACAATTCTTTCCCCATCGGAAGAGAAGGCCACTCCCGTCGATCGAAAAGATGTTTCTGTTAAGACCGACATCTTTCGACCAGTGCCGGCGTTCCAGATAATAATTGAATGATCTTCGCCTGCTGACGCGATGAACTTGCCATCCCGCGAAAATGCGACACCACGAACGGCGCCGGCGTGTCCGTTAAGATTGCCGGCAAGCTTGCGGTCCGCCACATCCCATACCAGGATCGAACTATCTCCATGAGTCGAGACAAGCCAGCGTCCATCCGGTGAAAAGACAACATTCCATACAACCGACGAAGCTTCAAAACGCGCGACCTTCGTCATCGAAGCTATATCCCACAACACAATATCGTTTGCTCCACTAGCGGCAAATCGTCCATCAGGAGAAATGGCAATCGATCTCCCGGAGTCCTGATGAGCTTTGGGAAAATCTGTTGTTCGGTGGTGCAGCAGATCAATAGAATGCACATCACCACCACTGTCGATTATCAAAAGCTGCAAGCCATCAGGTAAAGATGCAATCCAGTTACCGCCAGGAATCTCGGAATGAATAGCTCGTCCAGTAGTGACATCCCAAATCTGCCCGCAACTCGAAAACAACCGCCGTCCATCACGGGAAAAGATCAATCTGAGATAGTCCATCCTCTGTACAGCCTGCTCGCTGACCTTATTCCATTGGCCTACCTCCCACAAAATCATGTGACCTTTATTCACAGGTGGTTCCTGCATGGCGGTGGCCAACAGACGTCCATCCGGAGAGAAAGCCACAGCCAGAACTTTGCCCGGAAGTTGAGACAAGACCGCTGACTTCACCAGGTGCGCGGCGTCCCAGATAATCACCGATTGGTCTTCACTGGCAGTGGCGAACAGCTTGCCATCCGGCGAGAACGCTACAGCAGTCACAACTTTCGTATGATCAGTCAAGACAGCAAGCGGCATCCTTCGTTCAAAGTCCCATACGATCACTTTTGCATCTTCGCCAACCGAAACGAGCAATTTGCCATCAGGAGAAAAAGCAACTTGTCGCACCGCTCGCGTATGTCCATCTTTCATGATGGTTTCATCCCACGTTTCATTTATCGACAAAAATCCAACCGCGATCGTACTTGCCAGCAGAATCAACAACACTGACGAGCTTGTTTTCACAAGACCCCAGCGCAAGCTCTTGCGCAATAATTTGCGTCCTCTGTCGCCTCGCTCCATATCAGAATAGCGCGCAATAAAATAAAGTTTTGTGAGAGGAACTAACGCCCGTTTATCGACAGCGTAGATCGACAGATACTGTCTAAGCATTCGGTTCGCTCGTTGTGTAGCATCCATTTCTTCCGCCGTCTCACGACTAAACTCTGTTAGCTCTGTTAACAACTCTGCTGCTGATCCGTAGCGCTCGTCAGGATTCTTCATCAGCGCTTTACGAATTATTCGTTCCAGATCGGCTGGAACCTTGCGGAGCGTGGCGACCGGTGGCACTTCGTTCTTTAGAATCTTCTGACGCACCTCGGTTGGAGTTTCGCCCTCGAAAGGCTTTCGTCCGGTCGCCATTTCGAAGAGCAAGACGCCAAAGGAAAAAATGTCTGTCCTTGCGTCTACAGGTTCGCCGCGGGCTTGCTCCGGCGAAACATAGCCTGGTGTGCCGGCGAGAATGGATGTTTGCGTGTCGCCAATGGCCCCCTCAGCTAAGAACTGTTGATCCAGTAGTGGAATACGCGAGTCTTTGAGCTGTGCAATTCCGAAATCAAGGATCTTCACATCTCCTTCCATCCCAATCATGATATTTTCCGGTTTGATGTCGCGGTGTAGGACGCCGGCTTGATGTGCCGCTAGTAAACCGCTGGCTACTTGAATACCAATACTCACAACTTCATGAACCGGCATTGGGGATCCTATTTTCTCGCGTAAGGTTTGACCCTCGATGAACTCCATCGCTATGAAATTCAGCGAATCCGACTGCTCGATGTCGTAGATAGTAACGATATTAGGATGATTGAGAGCGGCAGCAGCACGTGCTTCTTTCTGCATACGACGAACGTGATTCTTGTCCTGAGCAACGATTGGCGGCAGCATTTTTAGAGCAACTCTTCTGCCCAGCCGCTTGTCCTCGGCGAGGAAGACTTCTCCCATTCCTCCAGCGCCGATTTGTGAAAGGATCCGATAGTGACCGACCGTTCTTTCTTCTGTCTCAAGATGTCGAAGTGTTTCGCGGACGGGATCATCGAACATGCTTACCGGCGCGTCAGCGTTAGCGAGTAGCGACTGAACTTCGTCACGTAGCGACTGGTCGCTGCCACAGGCTTCATCCAAGAATGTTGAATACTCAGCAGGTCCGCGCTCAAGAGCCGCCCAAAAGATCTCCTGGAGTTCATTCCATTTTTCAGGCGTCATGTTCCCTCCTGCGTATTTCACGGGCCAGGTATGCTCTCGCGAATTGCCAATACCGCGTAGCTTGGTTGACGCTAATCGCCAGCGCTTCTGCAACTTCCTGATTGCTTGATCCTGCAAAGACTTTCATTTCGGCAACACGTTGTTTGAGCGGATCGATTCCTCCAAGTGTTTTAAGTGCCTCGTCAAGAGCAAGAATTTCAATGAGGTGGTTGTTTGCACCAAATGCGTTTACATCAAATGCTTCGAATGGAACCTTAATCCCATTGCGCTTTGCTCGCCGATGATCACGAGCGTGTTGAATGAGAACGTATCGCATCGCTTGTGCGGCAATTGCGAAAAAATGTCCTCGTTCTCGACACGGAGGCCGTTTATACCCAGCTAGTTTTATGTAAGTTTCATGAATGAGGGCGGTGGTTTGCAGAGTGTGATTAGGGCGTTCGTGACGCAGCGCGTTGTGTGCGCGACGGCGCAATTCGCCCATCACTATTGGAAATAACTCATCGAGAGCGCTCTTGTCGCCATTACTCCAATCGATAAGGAGTTGAGCAACCTCCCGCGACGCGTTCATGAGGACCTCGCTTGTACGTAGGCACGCAGATTATAGCTCCAGTTTGTAACTTAAATAGTGATGATTTTGTCGACATTTGGCGCTGTAAGAATTGGGAGCAGCGAAAAATGTAGGCGTGCCTGAGTTTTGACCTCGAAAACAATAGGCGCAACGCTGCTCTCGGACACGCCCCCCACAACTCAACAAGATCAAGTCAGCGATTACGCTGAGGGAGACAGGGGGCTCCAAACAATGATTCAAGGTATGGGTTTCTACTTGCGACTTCTTCTCGTCTCGACGATTTTTGTAACTGTTCTAGCGCCATCACCAAAGCCTGTTTTCACAACTCTCTGGCACGCAGGGAATTTCCGTTATCTCGACGCGGAATCCGGCCAACTGCTAACAGATGTCGGCAACCTCGCTCATCCTGCACAGGGCGGCTATGGTAGGCTCAGTTCCACGCGTACAGACAAGTTCAACTTGCTATTAAACGCACTGTTCCAAGCGATCAGCGACAGTCTTGTAGATGGAAATACGGGCGACTGGTGCGACGTTAAGGTCAAAGCAGCAAATGCTGGGTACGACCTCATTCGTTATTACGATACTGATAGCGGGCGCTGGTTCGTCCACGGTAGAGATCGGACCAGTTTCGGCCAAAGTTATTTCTACATTAACCCCTTTGCCAAGAGGAACCTTGTTATCGAGGTGCCGCACGAACCATATGACTCTGGCACTGCGGTGCAGGGGGCGAGAATCTTTAAGGATCTGGCCGCACGCGCTCTGATCATCAACAAAGAGGACCGTTGCTCAGATCCAGACACGGCTACCCAGTGTAACCCTGGGTCGTCCTCGGCCTGCGCGGACGGCAGGATTAGGGAGTCTGATGTAGCGCACAATACCGACAACACGTTCCACTTGCTACACGTGCGCTTTAGCGATATGGACGCTGGAACGAAATTCATACAGCTTCACGGCTTTCGTGCCGACCCTGGCCGGCAGAACGCAGTGGTAGGCGATAGCTCGACCAATGATGTGAGTTCCGCTTCGATCTCCAATCTTTTCGTAAGCTATCTCCGCGGCCAAATCTGGTCCCCCTCGAGCGTGAGTTCATGCCAGGAGAGTGCAGGCGACCCGAACCCCGCGTTTTGTGGCCAGTCTAACGCGCAGGGACGCTACACGAACGACGGCGCGGCCTGCACTTTCACCTCCACCAGTAGTGGGAGGTTTCTGTATGTCGAACAAGCTCCTTCGCTGCGCGATAATGACGATAGCGATGGGATGTGGTGGAAGGATGTTAGCGACGCACTCAAACTCACTTGGAACAATATCTACATGAACAACGGGGCGACGGACGATACTCTCGGAGCGCGGCAGACGCAGTACGGAACGCTGAGTTGCCCAACTCAGACAACTACGATGAGCGTAAAGGTTACGTTCTACAGTTTCCCCGACAATGACGATGGCTTTGGTAATTTTGGCACGAACGTCATTGCCGATCATCTGGTATGGCAAGGGCAGGCCCGGCCTACTAACAGTCAAGGCGATCCGATTGCCAGCGGCACCGGCACTTTTGGCAATCCGATTACCGTAGCTGCCGCGCAGGGAAATAGCCTATTGCCTTCTGGCACGCTCGTGTATGTCACCGGCCTCAAGAAATATTTGTTGGTGGAAGACAGCTGTGGCAACTGTACGTCTACTTGGATAGACGTTTGGATGGAGAGCAACGCCGGCAATGATCCAACCGCAGTGTCGCAATGCGAGAACAATTGGACGAGAGATCCTAAGGATATCCAGATCAATCCGCCTTCTGGCTTGGCAGTTGATACGACTCCGTTCTTCGACACCATCAGAAATCAGTGCAATCCCGTCACTTGGTAGGTGGTTACATGAGGGGAGTCTTCACGGTACATACTGCGGCAACTCTTCGATTATCTTGTCCACAATGCGCAACGAGAGCGCGGAAATCGTCAGCGAGGGATTAACCCCAAGCGCCGTCGGAATGATCGAAGCGTCGGCGATGTAGAGCCCTTCATAAAATGGTCGCGCACCGGTCTTCGTTTTATCAAAGACGCGTCCAAACTGATCCACCACGCCGTCGGCTACTGATTTTGCCATGCGACATCCTCCGAGAGGATGGGCAGACGCAACTGACTGAGCGCCGGCAGCCTTGGCTGTCTCGGTCAGAAAAGGATTCAAAAACTCAAAACTGGTTCCGTCAGGCCGGAGCTTAGTGGCAAGCCGCTTGAGCGACTTAATTATCTCTTTAATAACCGGATCGTCCCAGAAGTTCTTGCCGTCCGGTTTACTCACGCGGAGCGTAGTCTCACCACGCTTGCCAAGCCGGAGTACGCCGTCAGCAGAATCACGTCCCATACAAATCACCGCAAACATGTTTGAGACCCGCTCTTCTTCAGACTTGAAAAAATCAGCGCGCTCGCGGTTGTTCCGCCAAATCTCTCCGATTAATTGCAGTGCGCGCTTCTTGACGAACCGGAGAATCGCGCGAATCAGGAAGCCGCCGCCGGCGCCTTTGTCCACCAGTCTCTGTATTAACGGTAGGCCCTCGCCAACGATAGAAGCCAAAGCCGGCGGAATTCCCTGATCTTCAACCGTATGAAACAAGGCAGAGTTCGGGTTGTCACGCGCGCTCTCAGGTCCGGTGCCCGCCTGGTCTGTTTGGAAGTGCGCGAAGGAAGTGGTGACGGGACCGCGAACTATACTGGCGCGCTGCGCAGTCTTTTCGAGAAAGGCAAGATAGTCTCCGTTAGTCGAAAAGCCAACGCCTACCTGGTCGCTCAAACCTGGAAGAGTGCCCAGCTCCTTGGATCGCAGCATGATTTCGTTAGTGCCCAGGCACCCGGCAGAGACGATCACCATGTTCGCAGTCACGCTTACCCGGTCGAAGCTCGACGGATCATCGTGATGACGTTTGAGGTATTGCACCTCGTAGCCACCCTCCGAAAGCGCACGAATTACCTCAACTTCACACAGAGCTTCAATGTACAGGTTTTTAAAAGTCGCCGGCGTCTTGTCGAATTTCCCGAGGGCCGCGGCCATTAACTGCTTATTTAGCGTGTGGCGTGCCCCGGGCAAGCAGCCGACGTTACAGCGCCCCTGACGCTCACAGTAGTTCACCGATTTTTCAAGGGGATAATTATGTGGCAGGTTGTCATTCGGTACGCCATTCGGATCGACGCCGAGCATACTGTCTTCCGGCGGCAGATCATTGATGGCCAGACCGACGGCTCCGTAGTCGCTGGTCAATTCTTTGGATGCTGTTTGAAAAACCCTTGCGCGATACAACCAAAGCGCGTTCGCGCGATCAGGAAACGACGGCGCGTTCGGATCGGGAGGGTTAGGTGCCGCTGGGTTCGCGTGGTATCGCTTAATGCCGCGAGGGTTCCCGGCATTGTTCGGATCAGCGACGACATCCCAGTGTGGCTTCAGCCGCGCAGTGCGCGCGACGATGTTGCTGAGTCCCGCATTTATTGCCGGGTCCGGCGGCATCTTCGTGCCGGTAAAAGGAATTTGATGCGAGCCACGCGCTTTCAAAGCGGACAGAACACTGAAGCCAATCGCGTGTCGCGCCAGATTGTAATAGCCGTCTCGCTCGTCTTTCTTCCAGGAAGTTGGCCAGCGCTTATCATCCAGGACAAAATCCGGCGGTTGAATAGTGATATTCGAATAGACCAGGGAACCGCCACCTACCCCGCTGGCGCGAAGGACCGTAACGCCGTCGCTTTTCCGTCCAAAGAGGCCGAGAAACCCCCGCGTGCCCATCATCGTGAAATCGTAGAGACCGTCTTCGTTGCGCAAGCTCTTAAACAGTTTGGTAAATACGTTCTCGTTGCTGGTCCGGCGATAACAGCGACTAAAGATGTCCAGAAAGCCGCGGAAATAATTCTGCGATGACCAATACTGGACCGGCTGTTTCTTTTCCGCCCTTAAGAAGTCGGCTGTTTGGATCTCTTTGTCCTGGACCGTGCTTACGGGCGTGGTCCACCACGTACCACGCTCCAGCATCAATACCGTCTCGATCGGCGCCGCCGGCTTTTCCTTATTTCGATCGGTGAACTTTTGAGCCAGCGGAATCGCAGTCATGGTCCCGCCGAAACCTGTGCCGATAATTACGACAGTGTGGTCACGTTTCTGAGTTTGCGCCAATGGTTGGTTCCTCCTTAGCAATCCAACGTCTCGGACTCACAGTCGGCAATCAGGTTGGAAATGTTCGTGACTTAATGTGAGTGAGACACTCTTTGTTGACCCCTTGAGACTGGAGAGGGACGCGAGAACTCTGTTGCTCTGACGGCTGAGGAGTCTAGTAGCACTCGGAAGACAAGGCAAGTAAAAACGATTCGCATCACCACGTTCTTGCCATACAACGCAGCAATCGAGACGTTCGACAAAAAAACGGCTTTGCTTCAAAAGCCGGATTACAGAATGAATCCGACTCTGAAGCAAAGCCAGGAAAGCCTAACTACTGCAAACCGCCTTTACGGCATTGGTCTCAGCAGCCATTGCTGGTTAGCGATCCCGACGTAATCCCATTGATGTACCTGGGCGCCGTCGGTTGTGTAAGCACCTTCAACGTCGAGCACCTTGCCGCTGTGGTGCGCCGTGAACCGAAAGTATCCGCTACCGACGTCCGTCATTGCCCACTGCTGCGCCGCCGTGCCGTTCTCGTCCCACTGCCAGATGGGAGCACCGTTATCGAGACTGCCCCACTGCACGTCGAGCACCTTGCCGCTATGGCGTGCAACGATCTTGTAGTACCCGCCGCCGACAGACACGATTTGCCATTGCTGGTTCGTCCCTCCGTTGCAGGTATATTGCTTGACCAGCGCGCCGGCTGCGGTCGATGCACCTTCAACATCCATGCACTTACCGGAGTGTTTCGCAACGATCGAGTAATACGTCGCTGCCGGCGGCACTCCCCACGCCTCGATTTCCGTGATGCGGCTGTAGCTGGCCAGCGCCCCAGTAATATTGACCCTGATCTTCGACGTCGTTAACGGCGAAAACAGGAACCTCGTCCATACTTTGTTGTTGTTAACTGCGTTTGCGCCCGGCACGCGTTTCCAGCCGACAGTGTTGTCCCAGTATTCGACAGTGAAGTTAGTCAAACCATAGGACGAGAAGGTCAGGGCCTCGACTGGCTCAATCGGGCTGGGGTAGTTATCTTGCAAGGTAAACACGTTGATCTGATCGATCGTGTTCGGGCCATTGAAATCAACCTGCACCCAGTCAGGATATGAATCCGGCGTAGCGTCATTCCAACCGCCGCCGGCTCCCCAGTTGATCCCTTTGCGGTCACCATTGTTGACAGCCGAGACTGGATAGGCGTTGTTGTAGGTAGACGAAGCAGTAACCGTTGCGCCGGTCGCGGCGTTCACCTCACCATAGTTCGGTAACTGGTTTCCGTTATAGCGACAAATCCTGGATGCGAACGCGTCGTACTTCGCGTACACCTCGTAGGTGTGCGTGTAATCAACGTTGGGAATGGAGTTGGACCACGTCCCATCGGCGGCAACGGTAACAGCGCCGGCCGAATTCCAGGAAGACGCACCGAGAGTCGCATCTCTCCAATACAGGCTCACCAGAGTGCCGGCTGGTCCGTTCGCAGCAGTCCCGGCCACGACGAGACTGCCGGCAGGACCACCGGAGCTCGCTGTCCACGGCGGCTGAATCGAACTCAGTCTGACGACCTCGGGACAATAGCCGGAGCCCATACCGGAGTACATGAAGGTGTTCGAGCTTATCCCGGCATAGTTCACGTACACCTCATAGTCGTGACAGTAATTTGAGCTGGGAATACTATTCGACCAGGTGGTGTCCGCGCCGGGCAGCGGTTGGAAACTTTCGGCTTGCTCGGGAGCACCGGTCGTCACATCGCGCCACCGCAACTGAACCGGCGACGCGCCACTCCTTGCCCAGCCACCTACAGTTAACGTATTTGCTGGTCCCCACGAAGCGTATGAAGGTTTGACAAAGGCGATCTCCGCCGCTTGCTGACTTAGCGTCGGACCTAATGACGGTCTTGCAGTCCACCAACACTGCGTCAGATCCCGGTAGACCGAGAACCGTCCATTATTGTAGAAGGCGTCCCACACGCCAGTGTTGGGATTAAGAAAAAGGTCGGGATCAAATAGATCAAACTGGTAACCCGCTGTGGGCAGGACTATGCCCAGGATTTGATAGAAGGTCTTAACTGGAAACATCTTTGGCTTATAACCATTACCGACGTCTCCGCAATTTGCGATGGTTTGGAAACCCGTCAGGTCGGTCTTGAGCGCGTAACAACCTCGCGCAACGAAAGTTGATCCATCCGCTGCGGTGTGATTCTGCGCTTGTCCTTCGTTATATAACGCCAGGGCAATGTCCTTCTGGTCCTGCGTCAACGACGGATTGGCCCCAGCCGTCTGCAGTCCGATGAAGGCGCTCGAGATACTTGTCATCAATCCCAATCCGTAGGGGATGTTCTGCTGGCCGTGATTCAGGCTTACGGTCTCAGCCGTGCCCGCGCGCAGGTTATCGACGGTGGCGGTGCAAGGCCCACGCGCGCTGGTGGGTAAAAAAGTGGTTCCGCTTGGGTAAGCGCAGACGCTCTCGTCGAGCGACAGGGCAGAGTTGATGGCGTTCGTCGCCTGGGTAACGTAATAGCTGACGCCGCTATCACCACGTTTATATTTGTAAGCTGCAATCCACGCCAAGCCCGAGGCGGCTACAGCGTAATCATCCATACAGGTGTTCTGACTCTGCCAGCGGCCGTCAGAATACCCGCAGCCTGCGTCGCGATTAAAAACATAGCTGCCGATGACTCGTCTGATGGCGGAATCAAGCGGCCGAGTTAGCTGCTGCTTGCCGGAATCCGACAATAGCAGTCCCGCGGCCATGATCAAGCTGACGTTAACTCCATCGAGCCACCCCTGGTAGGGGCCGACAGTTTTATTTACCGAGCTATCGTAGTGGTTACCGGCGGCGATTGTGTTGTCAATCTTTCTGATCAGGGCATCGCGAGCCGAGATCCACGCGGCCGAGTTACTTGGTTGGGCCGCATCCTGGAAGATTCGGCCATAGTCGCCTAAGTTCAAATTCACATCCTCCCAGTAGCTGGACACCTGGCCGGAATTGCCATTTACGGCAGCACACGACTGACCCATGGCGAATGTGGTTGGGAACAGCAGAATCGAGAGAATCAAGACGAAGATCATGACTGTACGTGCAGAGGTATTATTCATAAGTATTTCCTTTGTTGGTTCGTAAGGTTTACCGAATGTGCTTGGGGAGAGGGAGTCGCCGGAAACACGGTTCCGAGCCACGCGAAGTTTTAACTCACCACCGGCAAAGCGTCATGAAAATCCCGATACCTTGCAGATTGTGAACTGCGGCTAGGATACGCGCCACGGTAGAGGTCAAGCGGACAGTGCGAGGTTAACAGGTAGAGTCCCGTTTACGAGCTATTGCCAGTTGACGGAAGCACACTAAACGAGACCGGCCAATTATGAGGTTGCGGTCTTCTTGCAAAGGAAAAATGATTTTTTTACGACGTCGGAGGCTTAGGCGCCGGTGGCGAATTGGTGAAAGAAGGGTTTTGATTGACCTGTCTCAGTGATTAGAGTTACTTTGGAATCCCTCGCTGACTTGATTGCCCTTCTGACGCTTTAGGGTCTGCCGGAAGTCATGGAAGTTTCTCGCATCCTTTAGCGTATACACCAAGCGTCAGTCGTATGCTGCAGACCCGGAAAGGTGTATGCGTTGTCTCAGCTTCAATCATCATCACCCCCTGTTTCTGTTGAACGAAGACGTCATCCGAAAATCGATCATTATTTCGACGCTGCGATTCATATCGTGAGACGGAGCAAAGAATTTCTCGGCGAGGCTAAAGATCTAATCGTAATGCTACTGATATTGCTCCTGCTCATCGAGCACAGTTTATTAGTGCTTCGTTGGTAGCCCGACGCGCGCAGCGTTTTGAGAGGATTTACTGGACCTTGAAGATTTTCACCACCATAAGCCGGGAAAGCTAAGGCGATGTGCTGACTCAGCGCCGCTCAACCGCTCGGTCTGAGTCTGCGAAATAATTATCGAGGTAGAGGTCAACGCCAAACTCAGCCAGCCTTCGCATTAGCGTCGCAGATAGCGTCGGCCCGCCGTCAAAACTCGATTGGAAGTGCCCGCACCACCATATCATGTCGTACTTCTTCTTAAAGTTATCGATTTCGACATGAACAGGCTCCAATCTGTCGAGAAGAAAAGTTAACGCTTCTTCCAGGGATCCCCACGACTTCTGCAGAGTAGAAGGAAATCCGCTATACCCCCACAGAGCTTCATCCCATACTCTTCCCTCAGCCCTGCGTTCACCCACTTGCCTTACGGAAGAAGGTTCGAGCCCTAAGGCCTGCGTTATGGTAGCGGGCACCAACTCGGCTCCGCTGATTCTGAGTTCGACCGTGTATTCATGCATAAAATGATCGTCGGTTATTTCTGCGGGCGTCCGCTTTGATCCTACAGAGGGTAGATCGGCCCGTCTCATCAAACCAACTCTGACTCCTGATTTCGGTACTGGTTCAGTTTGAGTCTGAAATCTGGAATTGATGCGATAGGCGATTGCGAATCTCGTCGCGCACTCGCCTGAACACGGCCAGCCGTTTTTCTGCGTTGCCTTCCACCGCTGCCGGGTCTTCAAAGCTCCAGTGTATTCTTTGAGTCTGGCCGGGAAACACTGGGCATTGCTCGTTGGCGTTATCACAGACTGTGATCACGTAATCGAATTTCTGCCCAGTGAATTCATCCACTGGCTTTGAGCGATGGCCGGATATATCAATTCCAATCTCGCGCATGACCTCGATTGCTTCCGGCCTCACTTGGGTTGGCGCAACGCCCGCACTCGCCACGTCAATTCGATCACCTGCGTCGTGACGTAATAGACCTTCGGCCATCTGACTGCGAGCGGAGTTTCCTGTACATAAAATCAAGACTCTTTTCTTATCACTCATGGTCGTGCGGAAGCATAACGGCTTCGGCCTCTTTCGGTAGCGCCGGAATTAACCAGCGGAAAAGTAATGTCGCCCCCATCGCTCCCGCAAGTTGCGCGATGATAAAACCCGGCGCGTCAACTGGCTCAATGCCGGCAAAGGTATCGCTTGCAGATCGGGCCAGCGTGACCGCAGGATTAGCGAACGATGTTGAGGCGGTAAACCAGTAAGCGGCAGTGATGTAAGCGGCAACGGCAAACGGAACCATCTGAGCGCGGAAACGGACGCAGCCCCAAATCACAGCGAGTAGGCCAAACGATGCAACAAACTCGCTAAACATTTGCGCCAGACCAGAGCGCACATGATGCGATGCAAAGAACAGCGGCAAGCCAAACATTAAGTGAGCGCTTGCTACGCCCGCGAATGCGCCGATAATTTGAGCCATGATGTACGCGGGAACTTCGCGCCAGCTTAGACCACCTTGCGATGCATCGGCGATTGTAACGGCAGGATTAAAGTGTGCTCCTGAAATAGAGCCAAAGGTGAGAATGAGAGCCACGAGAGCCGCGCCTGTGGCTATAGCGTTGGCGAGTAGGGCGATAGCGATGTTTCCGCCGGAGAGCCGTTCAGCCATGATGCCAGAGCCGACGACGGCAGCAAGAAGTAATGCCGTACCGATAGCCTCGGCAACCATGCGGCGGTAGAGTTTCACGGAGGCTCAGTCTAACAGAGCAATAACATCTTCAATAGACCACAGCTTCTTTTATGGAGTTGCGGGCTTAGGCGCCGGTGGCATGTTGAATTTCGACTCATCGACCGGCACATTCAGTTTTAACTCCGTGAACGTTCGCGTCGAGGTTGGGTTTCCCACTTCCAGCGTGGCGGCGCGAGCGGTGAACGGAAACTTCAGCCCGTCCGCCTCGCGGTAATCTTCCAACTCGATTTGGTCAGGAATGATGCCGACGATCGTTGCCAGCATCATTGTGCGTCGCAGCAACAACCCTGAGGCAGCATCGAAATAAAGCCGCATGCGCCGGTTGTCGGTGGTGGTACCGTCAACGACATAAACTTCGCGGTCGCCGAGTTTATCTTTACGGACCCGCGGCGGTTTGCTGTATTGCTCTTTAAGCTGCAGCAGCGTAAACAGACCGTTGGCCGCCTTGAAATTCGTCAGCTCCGTGCCGCTTACCTCTCTTACTCCGCGGGCAGTTTTCTCCCAACCCACTTGACCGTTGAAGCCGCGCTCTACCGTCCCCTGCGGCGTCGTCACCAACAAATAGAACTTGTCAGGCGCAGCTTGCGTCAGCTCGAACTGAAATGAATTCCCGTTTGCTTGTGTGATCGTGCCTTTCACTATTCGCGATTTCAGTTTGTCGATCACAGCTTGGCCGCCGAGCGCCGCGGCGTACTTGCTGAAGATTTCGTCTGCTGAAGGCAATGCAGGCGTTGCGGCAGGTGATGCCTGCGGTGATGCCTGTGGTGATGCGGCTGGACTTGGCCCACCAGCTCCGCCGGCATTCGGCGGTGGAGAGGGCAGAGGCAAGGGAAGCGCGGGAATCGATTGCGGCGACGTGCGACCGCGATGGCAGGTGTAACAAGACACCGGATCGAGCTTCAGCCGTTCGGTCGTCTTGTTGATATCCATGACGAGCTTGATCATTTCGCGGGCGCTGGTCTTCTCCGGCTTGGCGTCTGAGGCGTAGTCCCACTGACCCTGATTGTTGACATGACAATAATTGCATCGCCGGCCCATCGAAGCGGCAAAGAAATTCATTACCGGAATCAGTTGCGATTGTGGCATGCCGGTAAGGACCTTGATGTTTTTCTCGACCTGTTCGACGGTCTTCTCCGGCGGCGCCTGCACTTTGTTAGCGCGCACTACTTCGCTGTGATTGTCGAAGATCAGAAAAAGAGCGACGATCGAAAAACCTAACGCGATGGACTTGAGAAGTGTTGGTTGCATAAAGGTCCTTAACTATGACTCGAAGTTTGCAGGAGCTTGATTCAATCTGTAGTTCGTTCTCGCCGTTTAGACCAATAGTATATGATTTTGCAGCTAATGTGCCCGTTGAGCCGGCGCCGCAACGTCTGTTAATATGCCTCACTCCCTACGGAGCACGATCGTGGCTAAAAATACTCACAAGAGCAAATCAATAAAGCCTGGAAGCAGCCGAACGACGAATAAGCGGTCAACCCCGCTAAAACCGAAGGCCACGAAGTCAACGAAATCTGTCGCCAAGCCTACGGTCGCTAAGAATGGAGTCACACAGAGCCGTGACGACATAGCGCGACATGTAGAGAAGGCAAACGCTCACCTACTCAAGGCCTGGCAATCTATGCACGTAACTCGCACGAGAGGGCGGCATAAAATGCCCCGGCTGTGAAGCCGGGGCAATCGTGAGATGCAAAGTCGTTACGGTGCGATCTTTGTCGCCGGCTCGCTCCAGCCGCTTTGGCCCATCGCGCCCACGGCAGCGACGCGAAACCAGTAGCGTTTCCCGCTCGTCAGCTTTTCGATCCGCGTAGAAGACGCTGTGGCAATGGCCGCGTGCGTCCAACTATCCGGTGTCGGCGGATCGGGACTGAACTGAATCGTGTAGCTCTTCGCGTTCGCCACTTTCTTCCAGGCCAAATCGATTTCTCCCTCGTGATCTCCCGTCGTCGTACTCAGACTCGCTGGCGGAGACAAAACAGACGGCGCCGAGCGAGCGAGCTTCGGTTCTAATCCGGCACTGGTGATTATCGTCTCGTCATTACCGGCGATACTCTCCACGTACGCCGCAAGCTGCGCCAGGATCCGGTTCACTTTGACCTCCGCATCATCTTGCGCCGTGGATTTTGCTTTCACATCCGTTTTTGCCGCTTGCAATGACGTGTGCGCTTGTTCGAGCGTCGCGAGAGACGCAGTTACGTCCGACAAGGAAGGATGTGGGTTTGCAAAGTGTGTGTTGTTCGTCATTGCGGTAACGATCTGCCGGCCCCTGGCGACTTTATCCGTGACTGAGAGTGATCTGATGTTTAGTTTGATTCTAGGCACGAGATTTTCTCCTTTAAAGATGCAAACACTGACGTGAAACTGGGGAGACAAACTGGCGCTCGTTTTTGCACGACGATCCGCGACGTGTGTTGTGCGCGAACAGATTGTGCATGACTGTTTCGAGCTGAAATCGTTAATAGCGAATCCCAAAACACCTGCAATTCGATAGATGTCGCGTGCACTTCGACGAATTTCACTGAATTCGGTTCAGTCGCGTTGTAATGGCTCGCGGTATTAATGCTTTTCGTTGAATTTCATCTGTTCGTGGGCGAGAACAGTTATACGGAGATCGATGCTGCGTGAAATTCGTTGCGATCCGCTGAGTTAAGCCACACGCGCATCGTAATCTGATGGTGAGGCAGAAGTCCTCATATCCATATCAATTCTCGATTATAAAATTATTAATTGCGGCGGGGACGTTTCGCTAACCGGTGGTGGGAACCGGTTAAGAACGATCAGATCGCGCGCGAGTTGGCTAACAACTCGTCTGAAATCGTGGCAATCTGTGTTTCGACAATCCCGTAAAGATTCGCGTCGACACAGCGCGTTAAAGTGAAATGCTTGGCGATATTCGCCAGCGCTTTTGCGTGCGGGGCATTTTCCAGCGTTGCCAGCAGGACGAGCAACGCCGCGGAAGCCTCATCACCAGCCCGACAGATTATCTCTACGAGCGTTTCGATCTTTTCTTCATTGGTTAGCGGAACGTTCAGTTTGTCGAAGATGCTTTCGCCGGCATCGGCGCGACGCACGAGTTCCGGAAGGTAGGGATCGTTTATTTCCCGGGCGTAGCGGATCCAGGCCCGAGTTTGGGCGTCGATGGATTCGTCGTTTATGACCGACTGCGCGCGTCGTTTGACCGCGTCGGTGATGGTTTGGTTGTTGGTTGAGTTGCGTTGACTGTTGCTTGAGTTGATTGTGTGAGGTGTTTGTTCGCGCATTGTTGCGCTAACATGAGTAGCCATGATCTTCATCCTTTCTAGAGAAGGTTGACGGTCTAGGGCTGGTTTGTGCTACCAACACAAGCCGGCCCGCTTCATTATGGACCAGCAGCTATACCGCGGAGATTTTCGGTTGTCAATCAGAAAGTTAAGCAATTCGAGCTATTGCGTTTTGTTAACTAGCGGCTTTAATCTCACACCGCTCAGGTTTTCTCCGCCGCGTCACAGGACCTCGCTCGCCATACAAATACTCCTTCACCACCCGGATGGGCGCCAGTGACTTAGTCAAAAATAGGCAGGGACCACCTTGTCCACCCGGACTTGATCCCCGGAAAGTCAAGGATATTACAGCGCCACCCAACTCATTGAATTGTGACTTGAGTGGAGTCTGTACCGTCACCGACACGAATTGTCTGGCCACCGCTCCGCTTCGGGTCCAGCCGGCGAATACTCGCATCTCGAGGAAACGTCAGCAGAACAGATTCGCGTCACGCAAGAAGCCGGCAAAGGGCTGAACCACTACTCAAAACAGGGAAGCGGTTGTGAGCCGCTTCCCGTTTCGCTGCGCGGCAGTCAGACATCAGGGCCGCGAAATGCCGACGGGCTCCTCCCATTCTTCGTCGCCCGGAGGTTAACGCGAGCGGACATTCACAACTGCCATCCAATCATCATGGCACTGGTCTCAGCAGCCATTGCTGGTTAGGGATGCCGACGTAGTCCCACTGGTGTACTTGCGCGCCGTCGGTAGTGTAACCACCTTCCACATCCATCGCCTTGCCGCTGTGACGCGCCATGATCCATACGTACCCACCGCCGACGTCAGTGATGGCCCACTGCTGTGCAGCCGTGCCGTTCTCGTCCCACTGCCAAATGGGAACACCGTTATCGAGTCCGCCCCATTGCACGTCGAGCACCTTACCGCTGTGACGGGCGACGATCTTGTAGTACCCGCCGCCGACAGACACGATTTGGAATTGCTGGTTGGTCCAGCCGCCGCAGGTAAATTGTTTGACGAGTGCGCCGGAAGCCGTCGATCCGCCTTCTACGTCCAGGCACTTACCCGAATGCCTGGCGACGATCTCGTAGTACGTAGGTTGGGCTACACAGGTTATTGTTCTCGGGCTCGAGTAGAGTTCGGTTGTGGTTGACTCGTACTTGACCCGGAGTGTGTGCTGCAGCCCATCCTTGAATTGCGCTGGAGTGGAGATCGCGAAGCCGTGATAGCCGTTGTCTCCCAGGTAGCTGCCCACATCAGCTCGATAATTTCCTGCTAAAACACTGGTAACGAAGGTGGGGCCATCATAGATAGACACGGTTATCGAAGTGTTCAGCCGGTTCCGATCCGCGGCCCAGCCGATGATCGAGTTACAGTCCGCAGTGTCTACGTATCCCTCGTAAGCAGCAGGAGCGGCGCAAGTGATCGCTTGTGGACTGGCATTGAGTTGTTGGTCGAGTCCGCTGTATTTGATCGCTATCGAATGCGTTTGCCCGTTGCGGATGCTTTGCGGGAGACTGAAGGAGAATCCGTGCCAGCCGTTTCCAATCCCGGCATACACTAAATCCGATCGGTATTGGTTCGCGCGAACGGTGGCGATCTTTTGCACGCCATCATAGATATCGACTGATATCGGTGTGTTGGGTTCACTGGCGTCCCAGGCCCAACCTACGACTTGCTGGCAATCGACGCTGTCAAACCAGCCCTGGTAGGTGGGAACTCGGCCGCTCAATATAGCGGTACCGATCGCCGCGTGCTTATCAAGCACATTCTGCGGAAAGCTGCTCGAGCCAATGGCATTCTCGCCAGTCAGGTCGGGCCAGATAAACGCCGCGAGCACCACTGCCTCCGGATCCTGACTAGCAAACGTGTACCACTCCTGAGCGATCGTATCCATGTCCGCAACAGTTGGCGCAACGGCGACTTGAGATGGGCCATAGAATGCGTCGAGTGAGTAGGCCGTTTTCTGCCACGATTGTTTCTTGGCTTTCAGCAGGTTGACACTCTGCTTAAATGCGGCATCGAGGTTTGGATGTATGTAATAGCCGGCGACTCCGACCCAATCCGCATTGCTCGGGACCACGTAGCTTTGATTCACACTGGTGTAAGCTTCAGCGACCAGAGTCGGAATTGAAGGGAATGTCTGCTTCACCAAACCGACGGCGGTCTCTACGTCAGCGGTTGATATGCTCCGCAGCACTGGCTCGGTAATCACCGAAAAAGCAAGCACGTAATCGCCGGTCAATACACTCTGGTTCGCCCATTTCCAGTCGTTCCAACGCTGCATATAGTTGACTTCTGCATCGCGACACAGATGCCACGCGCCGAAAGGATTAGCGGGATCGTCCGGGCACCACAGTACCTTCCCCAAATCGATGATCGCGCGATGCCCGTAGCTTCTCAGGCGCACGAGTGTGTCGGTGGCCGATTGGCCGTATTGGCCGTCGATGTAAGTTGTATTCGTGTAAGAACGAACCCTGCTCAAGTCGGAATCGCTGAGCGTGTAGAAGTAGCCAAAATACTTTATGGGTTGAGTTGACTGCTGTGACTGACTTCGAAGCGGCAGCCACAGAACAATCAACGCTATTGCGAGAATCGCAACCAGTCTTATTTTCATATTTCCCTCCCAGGTAGGTTTATGAGGTGTGTTACAGGGGGACTCGTAAACAGGCGGGTTTCCCATTCACGAAGGTACTGCCAGTTGACGGGAGCACACTAACGAGACGTGCCAATTAGGAGGTTGCGGTCTTATTGCAAAGCAAAAATGATTTGTAGTGTCTGCCGCAGCGCGTCATAGCAACTGCTGGTGTCTCTTT
>Ga0081539_10001527_pt1 | contig 38778 bp, 28 predicted proteins | sample TabmetS4T2R2_FD_71023 | JGI IMG/M metagenome (GOLD analysis project Ga0081539, IMG submission 71023) | Tabebuia heterophylla rhizosphere microbial communities from the University of Puerto Rico - S4T2R2 | ecosystem: Host-associated > Plants > Roots > Rhizosphere ... | reverse complement strand
CTATCCGTCAACCGAAAACCCCCCGACATCCAAACCCCCCGAAACTCAAACGATATTCCAAACCCACACCGCGAAGGAATTTTGTAGGGGGGGGGTTTGCCCCTGCCCGCCTGATGCAACATGTGAATCTTGAATTTTGATGAATCAACGGGCAGGGACAAGCCCTGCCCCTACAGTTTTGACTACTACGCTCTCTTCTTTCTTTTCATCGTCAGCGCGACGGCGAACAGACTGACTAAAGCGCACGCGGCGACGAACACGTCGCCGAACAGCACGTAAAAAGTTTTCCCGCCGTCGCTTCGTCCGACCGTCCACGCGCGCACGGCCTCACGGAAACGTCCAGTTTCGTCAAACAACTCGCCGCGCGGGGTGATGAGCGCGCTGATGCCTGTGTTCGTCACGCGCAGGAGCGTGCGTCCGGTCTCGACCGCGCGGAAGACCGCGTTCGACAAATGCTGACGCATGATCGCGGTGTCGCCCTGATAAGCGTCGTTCGTGATTTCAATCAAAACGTCCGCGCCGTCGTCCGCGAAGCGGCGCGTGATGTACGGGTACGCCGATTCGAGACAGATGAAAACTCCGGCGCGCGGCGCTTTGTCGCCCCCGCCGAGCGGCATCAAAGTGTAGCGCGTGCCCGGCGTGAAGTCGCCGACGACTCCGCCAAAAGAGTCCGCGAAGGGCATCCAACGCGGCAGCGGCACGTATTCGCCGAACGGCATCAGGCGAATCTTATCATACTGCAAGGTCAGCCGACCCTCTTCATTTACAAGCACAGCGGCGTTGTAACCGCCGCCCTCCGCCGTAGGCTCAAGCGAGTTGAAGAGGACAGACGCGCGGTGCTCGCGCGCGAACCGCGAAACCGTTTCACGGAACTGTGTGTTGCGCGCGTAAGAAAAGTTCATAGGCGACTCAGGCCACACAACCACGCGCGGTAGCTTTGAAACCGCGACGCGACTGACGCCGTTCCTCTCGTCAACAACGCCGTTCCTCTCGTCAACAACAGCGTTTCTCTCATCAACATTTCCGACACGATTCCTCTCGTCAACGCTTCCGGCAGCGTCGCCTTCATGAACATTTTCGACAGCGTCGCCTTCATCAATCGCCTTCAGCGCCGATGCGGTCAACTCGAAGTGTCTCGCGGTGAGCGCGGCGTATTCCGAAGAGGGCCGACGAAAGTCTGGGACGACGTTCGGCTGCACGCCGACGACGAGCGCGGACGGCTCAGACTGCGTCGGCGTCGTCGTCAACTGAAAGGCGGCGATTGAGAGCGCGACGAGGACGACGGCGGCCAGCGAGGTGAGCGCGACGCGCGTGGTGCGCGTGAGAAGCGCGTAGGCGAGCGCGGCGTTGACGGCGAGGACGAGGAAGCCGACGGCATAGACGCCGCCGAAGCGCGCGACCTGTATGAGCGTCGGGTGAAAAGCCTGCGAGTAGCCGAGGGCGTTCCAGAGTTGTCCGATGCAGCCGAGTCGCGCCCACTCGCACGCGGCCCAGAGCGGCGGCGCGAGCATGAGCGCGCGCGCGCCGAAGCACGAGCAGAGTCGCGCGAAGGCGGCGGCGAAGATGGCGGGGAAGAGGCCGCCAGCGAGTGCGACGGGGAGAAGGAGGAGGTTTGCGAGCGGCGCGGGGATGTCCGCGTAGCGAATCATCGGGAAGGTGAGCCAGTGGCATGAGGCGTAGAAGAAGAGCGTGCCGGTGAGTAGTCCGAGGAGGAAGGCTTGCGGGGCGCGTGGGCGTCGGGCGATGGCGTAGAGGAGCGGGACGAGCGCGAGCCAAGCGAGCGGCCAGAGGTCGAAGTCTGGGAAGGCGAGTAGGAGGAGCAGGGCGGAGAGGGCGGCGCAGACCGTTTCGGAGAGGGTCGGGACGGCTGACTTCGCGCGGGAGACGAGAAGCCGCAGGCGAAGACGCCCGCGCGCCGTCGCGTCGTTTGAAACGACTCGCTGCACGGCTTGGAGTTTAACAGAAAGGAAGGGGGAGTCGGGATTGGAAATTGATGAGAGGGTTGGTGTGAAAAATTGTTTGGAAGTCGGCGCGAAAAAAATTCTGGAAGTGGGCGCGGGGGTGCGTCAAATCGTCGGGCCTTGGGCCGGAAAACGACGGAAATCGTCACCCCTTAAGTGACACTTTTTGTCGAAGTGTCACCGGGCGCGGGCGTGTGAGTTTCCGCGCAGCGACAGAGCGGGTTCAGTTTGTTGACAGTTTGTAGCCGGCGGGCGACAGCGCGGGGCGCGTGAAAACGGCGGAAAACGGCGTGGAAAATATTTGCGCCCAAAAAGCGGGAGAACCCGGCCTTGGGGGCCAGGTTCCTGAAAGGCTGGGTTCAACGTAGGGACGCTCGGCGGGCGGCTGGCGTAGCGGCAGGCCACGCTCAGAGAAGTGATGGCGGCGGGGTCACGGTTTAACTTCCTCCGTGCTTGCCGACCGTTTGGAAAGCACTTCGCGTGCCACGAAAGCGTTCCAGAAATAGGGAAGGGCGATTCCTGAAACGCGCGCGGCGCGGCGTCCACGTTGTGCGATTTGGATTTGAAGTCAGTCGTGTAGTTTGAACTTGAAGTCGTCAGTCGAGCGGTTCGACTTCGAGCGTGTGGCCGCGTGCGCCGACGACGCGGACGCGCGCGCCCGCGTGTAAGTTGATTGCGCCGTCGCGCGTGCGCGCGGGCCAGAGTTCGCCGTCGAGTAGGATGAAGCCTTCGGGGTCGAGGTCGCGTTGGACGAGCGCGGCGCGGCCCGCGAGACGGAGCGGACGGGTCGAGGACTTCTTGTGCCGGGAGGCGAACGCGATGTAGGCGACGAGCACGAGCGCGTGCACGCAGAAGAGGATGACTGGAAAGACGAGAGCGCGCATCGTTGCTTCGGAAGGGAAGGGCGGAAGAGTTTGATGAGAAGGACGGTGTCTCTCGTCAAACTCCTCCGCCGCGTCGCACGGTTTACTTGATGCCGACTTGGAGTTGGCGTTGGAGCGCGATGGCCTCTTGGTTGTTGGGGTCTATCTGCATTGCGCTTTGCGCGTAGGCGGTGGCCTGCGCGCGGTCGCCGCGTTCGAGGAAGATGCGCGCGAGGAGTATGTGTGCGTCAATGAGCGTCTTGTCTTTGTCCCAGAAGATGGAGGCTTTGAGTTGGCTGATGGCGGAGGCGAGTTCGCCGCGTCGCATGTAGATGCGGCCCGTGTAGAGATAGGCTTCGGCGTTCATCGGTTCGATGCGGACGACGTTGCGCAGTTCCATCAAAGCCTCGTCGTCTTGGCCCGCCGTGTAGAGGTCGCGCGCTTTGGCGAGAAAGTCTTGGACGCTCGGCCCGGTGGCGGCGGTCGCAATGTCTATCTTCTCGCGCTCGGCGGCGATGTAGTCGGCGCGGTCGAAGCTGCCGCGAAGGTGTACGGGGAGGAGCGAAGTCGTCTGCGACTGCTGCCACTCTATCTGCGCCTTGCCGTAGCCGGGGAAGAGCTTGCGCGCCTCGTTGTCGTTGGCCGTGGCCTCTTCGCCCGCGCCCGTCTTCTCAAGCGACTTGGCGAGGAGGAAGACGGCTTCCGGGTCGCGCGAGTTGAACTTGACGACCGCGCGTAGCTGCTCGGCGGCTTCGGCAAACTTGCCGGAGAGTATCAAGGCGTAAGCGTAGTTGTAACGAACCATCGCGCCGTCGGGCGAGTCTTCCGCCGCCGACTCCACGGCGCGGCTCAAGAAGTTGGTCGCCTGTTTGACGAGCGCGTCGCGCTTCGCGGGGTTCTTCTCGCGGAGCGCGGCCTGCGCTGAGATTGCGCCCGTGTTGTTGTAGATGCTCGTGAGCGGCATGTCGGAGGCGAGCGGGAGCAGCGCGTCGAGCGCGCTCTGCAACTCGCCCGCGCGCCAGTAGGCAAGCGCGGCGTAGAATGCGGCTTCGGCGTAGTGCGGGTCGCGGCGTTGGAGCATCGAGAAATACTCGGCAGACTTGGCGTAGTCGGCCTGCGCGTAGAAGAGGTGGCCCAACTCGAACGCGGCCTCTTTGTAGGACGAGCCGGGGTTCGCCTTTTCATACTCGCGCATCGCGTTCGTTAAGTAGGCCAAGCGCGTCTCGCGGTTGTTGGTCATCGTCGCCTTAACGCGCGCCTCGAAAGCCTTGGGCGGAACTTTGGTCGCCTCGGCGATAATGGCGTTCATCGAGAAGGGTAGGTTTCTGTCGTGATCGACGAGAATCTGAAATGCCAGCTTGCCGTGGATGGTCTGCAAGTTGATGAGTGCGTCGCCGAAGACGAGTTTATTGGATGGCGTCCATTGATTCTTGTCGTTAACAGTTCCGAAGATGCGGCCCTCGTTGACGCTTATGAGATTTGCCGTGACCTGAATCTCCGCGACCGACTTCTCGTCGCGTGCTGGGGCAACCTCGTAATTGCCTAACACTAAGATGGTCGCGCCCGCCTCGCGCGCGAGCTTGATTGCCGTTGCGCGTGAGGGGATGACCGTCAGAGGGAGTCGAAGTTTCTGGTATGTCAACTCGCGCGCGTCGGACGAAACGACCTTCAGGCCGTGAGAGCCGAGGAGGTCTGCGAGCGCGTCGGCGAAGCTCTCGCCGACCCAGTTGAAGTCCCTCTGCCCGGAAGTGTTCTCGAACGGAAGGATCATCACGGTGTCAGTCACGCCCTGCGGCTCGAAGGCCGCGGAGCGGCGCGGCAGCGCGAAGACGACTGCGAGAAGGGCGAGCGTAGTTGCTGCGAATCTTTTGAACATCGAACTAATCCCTGAAAGCTTTGTAGGGACATTGTACGAGACGGGCGACGCCGCGCACAAGTTAATATCCTCTGCCATTTCAGGCAGATAGAGATAGATGCCGACGGCGCGGATTGGGATGCTCTGAGGGCCTTCGGAAGAGACTCCAAACTCTCGTCGGAAGAGTGTTTCGTCATCGCCACGGCCACGCGAAAAGCGGAGTTTGAACGTCGCGGAGATGCGTGCGGTGTGGGACAGACGCGCGCTCGCGCTCGCGTCTATACTTCGTCAGGTCGGTTAGTTTTCGTTCACTCTCGGTTGAATTTGGGCCGTGCGTCTGGTTGCGCGCGGCCTTTTTTTATAACGAACGCAAACGCCTCCCGTGTCGCGCCGGACGCCGTCTGTCCGCATGCGGACAGACCACGCCGCACGTTCTCTTTATGATTTGGCCTCCCCTAAAAATTTCGAGAACGTCGCGCCGGAAGCGCAGAGCCGGAGAGAAGTATGAGCGTAAGGATTCATCATCACGGCGAGCAGGGCGTGCGCGTGGAGGTGATTCCCTACAATGGCCGCTACAGGATTAACGTCGTAGGGCCACGCCACCCGCGCGGACTGCTCCCCGTCATCACAGAGGAAGATTTAGACCGCGCGCGCGGCCACGCCGACAGCCTCGCGCAAGAGATTTACCCGCACTCCTGCTTCGAGGCGCGTTGCGGCGAATGGGAGCAGGAGGACGCGTGAGATGGCTCAGGTCGAAACCTTCGCCACAGTCTTAAACGACTACCTCGCGAGCGCGGGCGTCTCCGACAGGGAGTTCGTGCACAGGGTCAGCATCCATCCGGCAACTTTCGCCGAACTCAAGTGCGGCGCAGACCCTTGCAACAGCGTCATCCTCAAAAACATCGTGGCGCGACTCAAACTGAGCCGCGAGTGGGCCTCGCGTTTCTACCTCGCGCTTCTGGCCGAGCGCGACGGCGAAGACCTTCTGCGCGCCGCAGGGTTCATCGAGTAGCCCTCACAACGACGGCGTCTCAAATTTTCAACTCGACACAATGAAGTTCTTTCTGGGCGCGTCCGCCGAAGTGTCCGCAAACGAAAACAGCCGCCAAGTGAGCGGCTGTAACACGTTGATAGGCTTTGGCGTCCCGTACGGGAGTCGAACCCGTGTCGCCGCCGTGAAAGGGCGGTGTCCTAGGCCACTAGACGAACGGGACGCAAATTTTCGTCGTGAAAAACGGCAACGGTTAAGTTACCGTACCGCTCGAAACGTGTCAAACGGAGGGTGATAGCGTGTCAGATGAAGGGGCGCTCGAAGGCGACGACGATGGTCATACGCTTCAGTTGTGCAGTCATACACGTCATTTGACTTCGATTAGGTGCGCGCGGCGTTCGCTGACGCGACCGATGATTGCGGCGTCGGGGTATGCCGGGCGCAGGCGCGCGAGGAGTTCTCCGGCGCGCGGCTCGTCTAAGGCGATGAGGAGGCCGCCCGCGGTCTGCGGGTCGAAGAGTAGGCTCGTGAGTTCAGTGCAGACGCCCGCGTCAATCGTCACGTCGTCGCCGACGTAGAGGCGGTTCGACTCGTCGCCGCTCGTCAGCATCCCGTCCGCGGCGAGTTCGAGCGCGCCGGGAATGAGCGGCACGCTCGCCGAATCGATCTCCAGCGTCACGCCGCTCCCGCGCGCCATCTCCCAAGCGTGGCCGAGGAGCGCGAAGCCCGTCACGTCGGTCGCCGCCGTCGCGCCCGCTTCGACCATCGCGCGCGCCGCCTCGCGCCCCGCGAGCAGCATCACGTCGAGAGACGCGCGCATCACTTCCTCACTCGCCTTCCCGAACTTGATGCCCGTCGAGACGATGCCCGTCCCTATCGCCTTCGTCAGTATGAGCGCGTCGCCCGCGCGCGCGCCCCGGTTCGTGACGACGCGGCGCGGGTCAATCGTCCCCGTCACGGCGTAGCCGAACATTATCTGCCCGTTGTCAACGCTGTGCCCGCCGACGAGCGCGACGCTGTTCTCAGTCAAAACTTGAAGGCCGCCGCGCATTATCTCGCCGAGTATCTGGAAGTCAACGCCCTTCTTCGGAAAGCACGTGACGGCGAGCGCGGTGACGGGCGTGCCGCCCATGGCCCAGACGTCGTTGAGGGAGTTGAGGGCGCTGATGCGCCCGTAGTTGAAGGGGTCGTCAACGATGGGCGTGAAGAAGTCAACGGTCTGGATGAGCGCGAGGGTCTCTGAGAGACGGTAAACCCCCGCGTCGTCGGCAGTCTCGATGCCGACAATCAGATTCGGGTCGCGGGGAATGTCCAGCGCGCCCAAGACTTGGGCGAGTTCGCTCGGCGCGAGTTTAGCCGCTCAACCGGCGCACGAGACCATCTCCGTGAGACGCATCGCAAACCTCCGAAGAAAGTGATGAGCGATGAATGCGGAATGATGAATTAAAACAGTGTCCTTGTCTTCATTCATCATTCATCACTCCGCATTCATCATTTCGCTTTCATCGTATCACGAATCTCGTCGGGGCAAGGACGGTGCGCGCTTCGGGGTTGTAGTAGTCGTAGATTTGCGAGGGCGCGGTGAGCGCGCGCAGGCCGTAGCGCGGCGTGAACTTGAACTGGAGGCGCGCCTTCTGTTTGCCGGAGGGTTGTAGGTAGAGAACGACGCGGTCGGGAAGAACGTCGTAGCGGTCGAGGCGCGCGTCGGGGTTTTGAAGCGCGCTTTCGAGCGAGGCGCGGTCAACTTCCGCGCCGGGCGGAAGCCCGACCTCGGCGAGAAGCATCCCGTAGCCGTAAGAGCCGCGCTCGACTTCGACCGAGCAGTTGACGGCGCGCGCGGCCTCGCCTTCGGTGCGGTCGAAGCCCACGCTGAGACGCGGGGCGGTGGTCGCGCCGGCGTTCGGCGTTAGCGGGGCGTTCGGGTCAGACCAAGGGACGTAGAAGGTTGAGACGACGTGCGCCGTCGCTTGCGACGAGCCGCGCGGGCGTCGAATCTCGACTCGGTTCGCGCCCGCGGCGTTTAGGAAGGGCGAGATGTCTAACGTGACGGGCGCGTCGGGCGCGTCCGTTGAAAGCTGAAGCGTCGCCGCGTGTTGATTGTTGACGAAGACATCAGCCGCGTCGCTCCGCGTGGCGGCGAAGCGTCCGCCGCGCGTCGTGAGCGCGTCGAGCGCGTCGAGGACGTTGACGGTCGCCTGCGTCGAATACCAGACGCCGTAGACGTCCTTGTGTCCGAGGAGATAGAAGAGGGCTTTGCTGGTGGGCGAGTCCGTTTCGTTCGCGGGGCGTGCCTGCGCGGCGTCCGACGAGGCGAGCGCGCGAAGGGCGAGCGCGGTCGTCTCGATGCGGCCCGCGAGTCCCCAACCGTGAAACGGCGTCGAGCCTGACTCGTTCCAGAAGCCCTCGGCGTGTTCGAGCGCGACGAGCCGCGACGTTGCCGTCGCCGCCGACTCGCGTTCGCCCGCCGCGCGGGCCGCGATACAGAACGAGGCGAGCATGTATGCGTCGTCGCTCTTTTCGGCGTAGGGTCGTAGAAACTCGAGCGCGTGGCGGAGCGCGACGGCGGGCGTCTTCTCCTTTGCGCCCGACGCCGAACGGTTGTCGCTCGTCTTCGCGCTCGAAGAATTACCGGCTGCCTTCGCGTTCGACTGACCGTCTCCCGCTTTCGCGTTCGATTGACCGTCGTCAGTTTTCACGCCCGACTCGGCGAGCGTGCGCGCGACGTAGGCCGTGAGTCGCAGAGTGTTCTGGCCGTTCGAGCCTTGCCACTCGTCGGCCTGCCAAGCGCCGTCGAAGCGCTGAGTTTTGACGAGCCACGCGAGCGCGTCGTCCGAGACATCTTTGTCAACCGAGACGACGGCGCGCGCGTCCGTCAGGAACTTGAGCGCGTAGGCCGTGAGCGCAGTGTTCGGGTTGCCGCGCCCCCAGTAGGTGAAGCCGCCGCCGGCGTCGCGGTAGGAGAGCAGGCGTTCGTAGCCCGCGTTGACGTATTGCCCGGCCTTGCGCGCGGCTTTGGGGAGTTCGACGCCGCGCTGCTTGTAATGACTGAGAACGATGAGGCTCGGATAGGTCGAAGAGATTGTCTGCTCGCCGCAGCCGTACGGGCGCTTGATGATGCCCTCGACGCTTTCGACGACGTGCGCGAGAAGGTTCGGATAGACACGCAGTTCGGCGCGCGCCGTTCCGGCGATTGTCGCGGCGGGGAAGTTTACGTCGAGCGTTGCCGCGTCGTTGAAGACTCGGCCCGTCGTGTTTGAGAGTTGCCGACCGTCGGGATGGACGCTCAACGTGCGCTCGATTGCGTCGGAGTCGGTAGAGCCGTAGGCCGTGACGCGCTGCTTGCCGTCTGTTACGGACGCGGCGGCGCGGAAGTCGAAGGTCTCGCGCGCGGAGTCGCCCGCGGCGACGCGTGCGCGTTTTTCGGAAGGGCCGAGGAGCGTGAACCAGCCTTCGGGCTTCAACTCAAGACGAACGTCCTGCGCGCTCGCCAAGTAGTTGCGCACGACGACGGGCAGAGAGATTTCGTCGCCTTCGGTGAGCACGCGCGGCGGGTCGTGCTCGACGAAGAAGGGCTGGAAGGCGCGAAACTCGGTCTCGGCTAATCCGAGTTGGCCGTCGAGCGTCGAGCCGATGAGAGACATCTTCCAAGTCGTGATGTTGTCGGCGAGTTTGAAGCGAAGGCTCGCGCGGCCCGCCGCGTCGGTTTCGAGCGCGGGCTGCCACAGAAGCGTTTCGGGGAAGTATTCGCGTAGGCGCGGCGTCTCCGTCTCGCCCGACTTCGTGACGACGTTAACCGCGCCGGGCTTGAGCAGAGCGAACGACGAATACTTGCGTCCGTTTACCGGCAACGCGTTAATTCCGTCAACGGAAAATTGAGAGGAAGTGGTTTCCACCATCATCGCTTCCGACGTGACCATGACCGTCTCCGTGACCGCGCCGACCTGAAGCTCCGCGTTTAATTCCGTAACCTTCGCAACGCCGACGGGAACGTCCGTGACTATCGTGCTGATGAAGCCCGCCGACGCGATTGTGACTTCGTACGTGCCCGCTTCGAGTCCATCGAAGAGGAAGACGCCCTCTTCGTTCGTCGTGGTCTCGCGCTCGAAGCCCGTCGCGCGGTTGGCGCATCGCACTTTGGCGTTAGAGATGGCCGCGCCGTTCACGTCCGTTATAGTGCCGCTGAGCGCGCCGTCGGCTTCGACCGCCTGCGACGTTTTCGCCACGCCGCCGGTCGAAGGCTTCGGCGCGGGTTTAGCGTCAACGTCTATGACGCGCGAGAAGTTTGCGATTTGAATGTCGTCCAAAGTGTCAGCCTTGGCGTCGTTGCCGATGCTTCGGAGCGAGAGGCTGAAGAGGCGTCGGCGGGCGGGCAGCGTCACGGCCTGCTCCTTCGGCGCGTTGCCGTAGCGCGCGTAGCTGCGTAAACGGACGCGCCCCGGATTCCAGTCGGCCTCCTTAAAACTCAGCGCGTACGGACGCCCCCACACGTCGTTCAGCGCAGACTCTTCGACGCCGCCCGCGCGCAGGGCCTCGCGCAACTCTGCCTCGTTGCGCGGGAACGCATGGCCTTCGTTAACGAACTTATCAAGCGCGGCACGTATGCGCGTTTCGTCGCCCGTGAAGTAGTCAACGCGCGCAGTCCAGACCGTGAAGTCGTCGTGAGAAGTTTTGCGCGCGCTCGTGAAACGACCGTCCGGCCCGCCGCTCACGATCTTAACCAAGGCATTTCTGCCTTCGACGTCGAACTGCACGTCGTAGGGCTTGCCCCAACGGTCGCGCAGTGCGTCGAAGTCAAGACGCTCGCGCTTCAACTCGGAGATGAAAGTCTCGCGGTCGCGCAAGGTGCGGTGCGTGCGCTCGAAGTAGTGGAGCGCGACGCGTTGAATCGCTTCGCCCGTCTGGAGAAAGTAGAGCCAAGAGGCGCGCATCGCTACGAAGTCGTCGCCGGTCTCGTCGCGCTTGTCGGCGGCGGCGCTGATGATTTCGAGGATGTCTTCATCCTGCCGCGTGCCGAACCAGACTTGATACGGCCTGCCCCAAGGGTCGCGCATCGCGTCGAGGTTGACGCCTGCATCGCCCAGAAAGCGTCGCAGCGTCGCGGCGTCGCGCGGGTATTCGCCGCGCTGTTTGTAGCGCGCGGCGAGCGCGTCGCGCACGGGCTTCAACTGTTGGTCGAGCAGTTGAGAGAAGACGCTGCGCTGGTCGTCCGCGAAGCCTTGGCCGAAGGCGTTGACCGCGGGGTAGGAGCTTTTGTTGAGCATCATCTCGGCGAGAAGGTCTAAGCCTTCGGGCGTGGGTCTGCGCGCGTCGAGGTGTTCGAGATCGCGGCGCGACACGCCCGCGAGGCTGTTGCCCTCGCCGAGCCGGTAGAGAAAACTTCCCTCGTAACCGCCGAAGCCGTCGCGCCCGCCAAACTCGCGCTCCGTGCGCGTGCGCTCCTCCACGGCGCGGTCTGTGACGACAACGCCCACGACCGATTCGACCTCGCGCCCCGCCGCGTCGCGCACGCGAATCTCCGCGCCCGCCTCCTCGCCCGGCTTGTACTCCTTCTTGTCCGTACGCACGTCGAGCTTCAATTCGCTCTCGCGCGGGAAGAGGACGACGCGCGAGCCGCCGCGCGGATTCTCATCGTCGGCGTCATCGGGGAGCGTGTAGGCCGTGATGGTAACTTCGCCGCCGAACTCGCGCCGGTAGGGAACGAGGACGGACGCGCGCCCGCCGCTGAGGCGTACGGTCTGCGCGCGCACGACGCGGTTGTCTTCGATAATGTCGAGCGCGAGCGTCAGCGCGTCGCGGTTCGAGGTGACGACGACGCGCAAGGGTTCGCCCGCGCGGTAGATGGTCTTGTCGGTCTCCACGCTGACGCGCGTCGAATCGTCGTCGTCGAGGTTGAACGACTCGGTCGCCGTTCCCGTGAGGCCCGACGCGTCGCGCGCGGTAAACTTGAGCGGCACGTCGCCGTCGTCGTCCTTCTTGAGATTTCCGAGCGTGAGTTGATTGATTTTGGCGAGGCCGAAGCGGTTGGTCTTGACTTCCGCGAGCACGGGCGGCGCGAACGCGCCCGGCGGAATTGTTGAGGCAACGTCGGGCGGCGCGGGATTTTCAGCGACCGTGATGGTTGCGCGCGCGGGCGTGCCGTCGGCGTAGAAGGCCGTGACGTAGAACTCGTCGGGGATGTCCGCCGGGTGGCTGTACGACTTCTCGACGACGTAGACGTGAATCGGCTCGCGCGTCACGCGCAGGTCGAAGCGTCGCTGCTCGGTGCGGTTCGTCGTCGGGTCTGTGAAGTATGCGGCGAAGTGTGTGTCAACGAAGTGCGTCGAACTGCTTTCGTCTTCGAGTAGGCTCTTGGCGATCTCCGCGAAGTTCACGCGCGCGACGAAACGCCCCTCGGCGTCCGTCTCGCCCTCGTACGCCTCGCCTTCGTCCGTCTCCCACTTCTGCTCCTTGTAGTTCCACTCGCGCTCCGCCTCGCGCACGACGCGCACGCGCCCGCGCCGGACAGGCTCGCCGAAAAGATAATCCGCGCTCACGACGACTTCGGCGTTCTCGCCCGGCAGGTAGAATTTTTTGTCGGGCTTGACGTTAACGACGTAGGTCGGCAACTCATAACGGCTAATGCGTACGTGCTGGCCGCCCGTCGAGTTTTCGTAAACGCCCTCTTCAATCTCGACTTCGACGGAGTAGTCGCCGAGTCGCGTGCTCTCCGCGATGGGCCAGTCGCAACTCACGACGCCGAAGCGCGACGTGCGCAGCGTCGTGCTGAAGACGTTTGTGCCGTCGGGGTCGCGTATTTTGAGTTTGGCCTCGGCGTCCGGGATGGCGCGGTGCGCCAACTGGTCAACGAAGAGCGCGCGGACGTGAAGGGTCTGTCCCGGCTGATAGAGAGGCTTGTCGGTGCCGACGAGTATTTCGGCCATGTGGTAGAACGTGACGTCGTCTTCGGCCTCCTGCTCGAAGTCGCCGAGCCGGCCCTTGACGACTATCCGGGCGTCGTCCGCCGCGACGCCGCGCGGCAGGTCGAAGTCGAGCGTTGCGAGACCTTCGGCGTCCGTCAAACCGGCGGCGCGCACGCTCTTTTTGTCTTCGTAGTCTTTGACGAGCGTCACCGCGCCTTCGACGCGGACGCCCTTCGCCGGTCGGTGCGAACTTGGATTCGACGCACGCACGCGCGCGCGGAAGCGCAGCCCGTCGAACGCATACTCCGGCGTCGCCACGTTCAACTCGAAGAGGTCGGGCGCGATCTCTGAAAGCGAGACGACGCCCTCGATTGCCGTAGCGTTGTCGGGCGCGTCGGCTGTCGTGACGACGTAGCGGAGGCGATACCAAGGGAGATTTTTGTGCTCGCGCGGGTTGAGAATCGCCGACTTGAATGAGAAGAGAATCGAGTTTGCGCCGGGGCTTATCTGCTCGTCGCGCTCGTCTCCGGCGCGCACGTCGCCCGCGGGGTTGAGAATCTCGACGAGGACGTGCGCGCGCACGTCGCGCCCCGTCGGGTTGACGAAGGCGAGCGCAACGTCGGCTGTGTCGCGCGTGAGTCTGGCCCGCGTGGCCGACTCGTCAACGCGAAGCCCGGCGCCGGCGCCGGCGTTGGCTGCAAACTGGACGGCGAAAAGACAGACCAAGAGGCCCGGAAGGGCGTGGGCTGACTTCCGTAACATCGTGCGTTCCCTCCTCCAAAATCGTGAACGTGTGATGCTCGCAGGTTGCCCGACGGTTGGAGAGGGTCGGGAAGAAAATTTCTCGACGCTTAGAGACCGGGGACGATGACGACCTTGCCGCCGGTCATCTCCCGCGCGTACTGCCTTATGCCTTCGACCGCTTGCCCGAGCGAGAGGCGCGCGCGCACTTCGGTCTTCAACTCGTTGCTCAAGTGCTTCTGAATCTCGCCCGACGCGCGGAAGGTTTTTATCGCGCCCTGACGGCGTAGTTGGTCGGAGAGCCAGAAGCCGCGCACGCGCTTGCGCTCGAAGATGAGAGCGCGCGGGTCAACGAGGCAGCCCTCCAAAGAGAGCGCGCCGTAAACTACGGCGGTCGCGCCCGCGGGCATCGCGCGCAGGACGCGGCCCGTCGTCTCGCCCGCAACGGCGTCGAACAAGACGGTCGCGCGCAGGCGCTTGCAGTGCTCGCGCAGACTCGCGTCGAAGTCTTCGGCGCTGCTGTCGAGGACGCAGCCCGCGCCCTCGCGCGTGAGCAGTTCGACTTGCTCGCGCCGCCGGACGATGTTGATGGTGTGGACGCCGCGCGCCTTCGCAAGCCGCACAATCATTCGACCGAGCGCGCTCGCCGCCGCCGTCTGCACGACCGCCTCGGCGCGCAACTCACGCGCGATTCCCAGAAGCGCCCAAGCCGTGAAAGGGTTGACGATTAGCATCGAAGCCTGCTCGGTGTCGGTCGCGCGCCGGAGCGGGATGCAGAGCCGCGCGTCCGTGAGCATGAACTCGGCCCAAGTGCCGTCGCCGTCGTTCGGCGCGGCGCACGCGACGCGTCGCCCGACGAGGAGGCGCGACCAGAGTCCGCCGCCCGATGCTACGACCTCGCCGCTTCCCTCGAAGCCCGCCACGACCGGCAGACTCTTTCGCACGCCGTACATCCCGCGCAGGAACATCAGGTCGGAAGGGTTTACGGGGGCGGCGGCGACGCGCACGAGCACTTGCCCCTTCGAGGGACGCGGCACGGGCTTCTCGACAACGGCGAGCGAGCCAGCGCCACCGTCGTACGAACGAAGTTCGAGCGCGCGCATGGTTTCGGGGATTGATGTCATGGCTCTCACTCTTCAGTAATTAATCTCTCTGCGTTCTCTGTGAAATCCTCCGCGACCTCTGTGGTTAAGTCAGTCTAAACACAGAGAGCACGGAGGATTTCACAGAGGACAGGGAGGCGTTCGTGTTAGACGGCGCGGGCCGCTTCTTGTAGCTCGCGCCTGTGTTCGAGTATGTAGGCGATGAAGGCGCGCGTGGGCGTGGGCTGGAAGCGTCCGAGCGCGAGCATCGCCACGGAGCGCGTCAGGCGGTGGCCCGCGATGCGCAGGCACGCGAGCTTGCGCGCCGAAGTCTCCTCGCGCACGGCCCAAGAGGGCATGAGCGAGACGCCGAGTCCGTGTTCGACCATGAGCTTGATGAAATACGTGTCGTTCGATTCGAGCGCGAGTTCTGGATTGAGGCCCGTGCGCTTGAAGAAGGCGTCGGTGGAGCGGCGTATCGAAGCGCCCTGCTCGAAGAGTATGAAACGTTCGCGCTTGAGGTCTGCGACCGCGGCCTCGCGCGCCGAGGCGAGACGATGGCGACGACCGACGACGAGCACGAGTTCGTCCTCGAACAACTCCGTCACCTGAAGCGCGGGCGAGTAGAGCGGCATCGAGGCGAAGCCGACGTCAGACGCGCCGTTCAAGATGTCGGTCACGGTCTGCTCCGTGCTCACGGTCGTTCGGAAAGAAAGCTCGATGCCTTCGTGCTCGCGCATGAACGACTCGAAGAGGTCTGCGAACAGAAGGACGAACGCCTGCGTCGCCGCAGCCGCGCGCACGCGCCCCGCAGGCTCGTGCTCGCTTCCGCGCAGGCGTTCGCGTAAGGCGTCGGCCTCCTCGATGATGCGCTCGGCGTATTCGAGCGCGAGCTTGCCGGCGTCGGAGAGTTTGACGCCGCGCTTGGCGCGTATGAAAAGCGGCTCGCCGAGTTCGACTTCGAGAGCCTTGATTTGGTGGCTCACGGCAGACTGCGTCAGGTTAAGTTTCTGTGACGCGCGCGTGAAACTCAGCGTTTCGGCCACCTCGCGGAAAGTCCGTAACTGGGATAGCTCCATCGTTTAGGTCTCTTTCTCGAAAGTGTGGATGAATATAGTTAATAAGCCGGATGAAAACAATGAGTTAGACGCGCGGACAAACCCGTGCCTATCATTCCCGTCGAACAGAAGCGCACACGAAAACATTTTTTGAGACTCGCGGCTGTCGCCGCGTGCATTTAGACAGGAGGTAGAGATGATTCCGTTCAGACTTGATTACGTCATCGAGCGCGCGCTTCGGGAGCAGACGTGCGAGGAGCAGAAGCTTCTGCGCGAACTCGCGGGCGTGAAGTTGACTCCGGTTGAGGCGCGCAACGAGTGGCCGCGCGTGCTCGAACACAAGTGGTTCGTGAGCGAGCGTCTGGGCCGCGACACGGGCCTTCGCGTCGCCGCGATTGACTACTTCGAGAACGTCCGACTCCCGCGCCGCAAGCGCACGACGCACAAAACCCAGACGCGATGGCTTCGACGCGCGACCGAGACTCACAACGTCTTGGCGTAAACCTTTAACAGCAGCGCGAGCGTCGGTGAGAAACAGTACCGCGAGCGGAAGCCTCGCGGGTAGTCGTTACTTGACGCGCGTGTCGCTGTGCAAAGCAGACCCGCGAGGCTTCCGCTCGCGGTACTGTAGTTCCTGCTCGCGGCGCTGTTTTGGATTGAAACGCGCGACGTAAGCTTTATAACTCTCAATCTCAAGCGCGGCGCGCTCCTTCGTCCAGCCCAGAAACTTCCGCGCAACGCGTGCCGCGTCTTCTAAAGCATCGAGTCCGACACGACTGTTGAGTCCAATCATCGTGCGGCGCATCAGGCAATCAACGAGCGTCTCGGCCAACTCACTACGAAACGCGAAGACCACTTCGGCGGCGACGCTCGCCGTCTCTTCGCTGATGACCCGTCGAAGTTCTTCATCGCTCTCGGCGAGACGCAAGACTTCTTCGGCGCGCACGCCGTAAACCTTCAAGAGCCTTTCGCTGCTTCGCGCCGAAAGCAAACTCCGCGCCTTGAACGACTCGACGAACGCGCCGAAGTCTTCCACGCATGCGCCGGGCAGAGGCGTCTGCGCGGTCGTGCAAGGCGGCGGCGAATGGCCGAGTGTTTTGAAGATCAAGTCAACAGCTTCTTCCGCGAGGCTTCGGTAGGTCGTGAGCTTGCCGCCGACGATTGAGAACAGACCGCCGACGCTCGCCGCGCGTATGAAGTGGCGACGCGTGATGCTCGCCTCTTCGTCCGCCGCGACGAAGGGAAGCGGGCGGACGCCTGAGTATGTGTAGAGAACACGGTCGCGCGTGAGACGCGCGGGAGGAAGCGCGCGGTTCGTCTCGCGTATCAGGTATTCGATTTCGCGCTCGTCGGCCTCTACGCGGTCGGGGTCGCCCGCGAAACGCTCGTCGGTCGTCCCAATTAAAAATTTCCCGTCCCAAGGGATGATGAAGAAAGGACGTCCGTCTTCGAGCGCCTCCACGTAGAGCGCGGCGGCGGGCGCGCCCGCGAGCGCTCGGACGACGATGTGACTGCCCTTCGTCCCACCGATTAACTTGTCGCCCGCGCCTCTCAACTTGTCGCCTGTGCTTCTTAACTTGTCGCCTGTGCTTTTTAACTTCTCAGTCGCGCCGTCTAAAACTTCGTCAACCCACGGCCCCGCGACGTTCAAGACAACGCGCGCGTGCGCCGCGTACGTCGCGCCATCGCCGAGCGCGTCTTCAAACTCGACGCCGCGCGCCGCGCCGTCTTCGACCAGAAGGCGACGGACGCGCGCGTAGGTCAAAATAGACGCGCCGCGTGCGCGCGCGTCGAGCGCGTTTTCGAGCGCGAGGCGTTCGGCGTATTCGACCTGCGCGTCGGAGAAGAGAGCCGCGCCTTTGAGTTGGCGCGCGTCGAGGCCGGGCGCGAATCGAAGCGCCTCTTCCCGGTTTAGAAAGCGGTGACGCGGGAGCGACTTTCCGCGCGAGAGCAGGTCGTAGGCGAGCATCCCGGCGCGGACTGTGAGCGCGCCCCGGCGTCGGTTGGCGTAGAGCGGGAAGAGCAGGCGAAGCGGCCTTACGAGGTGCGGCGCGACGCGGCGCAGGAGCGTTTCGCGCTCGCGCAAAGACTCGCGCACGAGGCCGAACTCGCCGTGTTCGAGGTAGCGCAGGCCGCCGTGAATCAGACGCGTTGACCAAGCGGTCGTGCCCGCCGCAACGTCCGATTTGTCGAGCAGGAGGACGCGTAAGCCACGCATCGCCGCGTCGCGCGCGATGCCGCAGCCGTTTATTCCCGCGCCGACGACGATAAGGTCGAACCGCGCGCCGTTGATGTCTTGCGGAATCCGTCGCATGGGAAATGATGAATGCGGAATGATGAATGATGAATGATGAAGGCGTTGGTGCTTTCTATTCATCACTCCGCATTCATCGTTCATCATTCCTCTTCGCGTTCCCAGCCGCGCGCGTGTTCGACGGCTCGCAGCCAGCGACGGTGAAGCCGCGTGCGCTCCTCGTCGCTCATGCGCGGCTCGTAGCGGCGCGCGACCTTCCAGCGCGCGGCTATCTCGTCGCGGTCTTTCCAGAATCCCGTGCTGAGTCCGGCGAGGTAGGCCGCGCCCGCGGCTGTCGTCTCCGTCACTTCGGGGACGGCGATTGCCGCGCCGAGTATGTCCGACTGAAACTGCATGAGGAAAGAGTTGCCGACCGCGCCGCCGTCAACTCGAAGCTCTTTGAGTTTGATTCCAGAGTCGCGCTCCATCGCGGCCACAACGTCGAGCGTTTGGAAGCAGATGCTCTCTAACGCGGCGCGTGCGATGTGTGCGCGCGTCGTGCCGCGCGTGAGTCCGACGATTGCGCCGCGCGCGTAGGCGTCCCAGTGCGGCGCGCCAAGTCCGGCGAGCGCGGGGACGAAATAGACGCCCTCGTTCGAGTCGAGCGAGCGCGCAAGTGTTTCAGTCTCGTCGGCGCGCGAGATGATTTGCAGACCGTCCCTGAGCCACTGGACGCCCGCGCCCGTGATGAAGATGGAGCCTTCGAGCGCGTATTCCGCCGCCTCGCCTTCTATCTGCCAAGCGACCGTAGTCAACAATCCCTCGCGGCTCTCGACGGGTTTGCGCCCCGTGTGCATCAGTAGGAACGAACCCGTGCCGTAGGTGTTCTTCAACATCCCTTCCGTGTAGCAAGCCTGACCGAAGAGCGCGGCCTGCTGATCGCCCGCGACGCCCGCGACCGGAACGGACGCGCCGAAGAACGCTTCGGGGTCTGTCTCCCCGAACACGCACGAAGAGGGTTTGACTTCCGGCAGCGCGGTGCGCGGCACGCCGAAGAGTTTGAGCAAAGAGTCGTCCCATGCGAGTGTGTTTATATTGAAGAGAAGCGTGCGCGATGCGTTCGAGCAGTCGGTCGCGTGCGCGCGCGCGCCCGTGAGTTTCCAAATCAGCCAAGAGTCAATCGTGCCGAAGACCACTTCGCCGCCAGCGGCGCGCGCACGCAAGTCCGGCGCGTTGTCGAGCATCCAAGCGAGTTTCGTGCCCGAAAAATAAGGGTCGAGCACGAGTCCGGTTTTTGCGCGAACCTTCTCCTCAAGACCGCGCGCGATCAGTTCGTCGCACATGGAAGCCGTCCGCCGGTCTTGCCAGACGATTGCGCGACCGACCGGCTCGCCCGTCTTGCGCTCCCACGCGAGAACGGTCTCGCGCTGGTTCGTGATGCCTACGGCTGAGAGTTGTTTCGCTTCGGCGCGCGCCCGCGCGAGCGCGCCGGCGGCGGCGCGAAGCGTGACGCGCCAGATTTCTTCGGCGTCGTGCTCGACCCAACCGGGGCGCGGGTAGTGTTGCGTGAATTCCGAATAGCCGCGACCGCGCACGCGGCAGTCGCGGTCGAAGACGAGGGCGGTCGTTCCCGTCGTCCCTTGGTCAATCGAGAGCACGAAGTCGTCCATAAGTTTTCACCCCGCGCGGCGTTGTCCGCCGTCCGGCGAGAGTGTAATATACGCGGGCAAGGTTTCGAGCACGGGTTTCGTTAACCTCACCATAAGGGAAAATTTGAGGAGTGTTAAGCAGATGAAAGATTACAACGACTTTTTTGACGACATGATTGACGTTGACGAAGACGCCGATTCGGAGGCGACGGAGTTTCTCGAAGAGGCCGAAGATTTCGACGACGAAGAAGAGGACGACGAGGACGCGGCGACGCTCGTACGCACCGCCGTCCTTCGTAAAAACGACATGCTCGCGCTCATCTCCCTGAGGGCGGGCGAGGCGGGCGGACAGATCGTTCGCTTCGACCCGCGCGAGCAGATGCCCTCAATTCAACGCTACGAGAGCGAGACGGAAGCGCTCAAGTGGTTCGCGCGCAGCCTCTCGACGAGCCGCAAAAACGGCTGGGCCGTCGTCTATGACGGCGAGCCGCTCGTCGGCTAGACGGTGGGACGGCCTATTAACGATGATGAAATAAGCCGTGACTATTATGATTGAGACGATCTCGCACGATCTAAAAGAAGAGTCGGTCGAAGCGAAGGCGCGATGGTTTCAGTCGCTGTCTCTATCCGAGAGAGCAGATATGCTATGTCTTTTTACCGATCTGGTGTTAGAGAACAATCCCTCCATCGTCGAACGCAGAGATGATCAACCGGCTTCTGGACGTGTTCGCGTCCTTCGGGCGGAACGACGTTAGATATATCGTCATCGGCGGCATCGCTGCCGTCTTGCATGGCGTTCCTCGCGCGACATTTGGCCTCGATGTGCTTAGTAACAGGCACACGACATGAGAACGCCGACCTTCGTTACCTCCGACTGAGAATTCTGTAAGCGCAAACGACGAGAGCCGTACTGTGCGAGTGAACATAAATCAACAGAGTACAGGGAGCTTAGCCGCCGCACTGGCGGCTTTTCTTTTTCTCTCCGCGCTCGCTTGGGCCGCCATCGTGCTCATACTGCCTCCGCGCGCAGTGCCTGAGAGCGCGCCCGCTTCGGAGTTCTCCTCGGCGCGCGCGATGCGATACGTCCGCGCAATCGCGCAGAAGCCTCACCCGACAGGCTCCGAGGAGATTGAACGCGTGCGTCGTTACATACTCGACGAACTTCGCGCGCTCGGCGTGAGCGCCGAAGTGCAGACCGCTTCGGTCGTGCCGCGTCAGACGAGCGACGGGCGGCCCTCGACGGCTGCGCGCGTCCAGAACATCGTCGCGCGCCTCGCGGGGACTGCCAACACCAAGGCCCTCATGCTCGCCGCGCACTACGACTCCGTTCCAACGGGGCCGGGCGCGTCGGACGACACGGCGGGCGTCGCCGCGCTCCTTGAAACCATACGCGCTTTGAAGACCGACGCGCCCCACAAGAACGACATCATCTTCCTCATCACCGACGCCGAAGAACTCGGACTCTTGGGCGCGCGCGGCTTCGCTGAAGAACATCCTTTGATGAAGGACGTTGGACTCGTCCTCAACTTCGAGGCGCGCGGCGCGGGCGGCCCGGTCTTCATGTTCGAGACGAGCGACGGCAACGGCGCGCTCATACGCGAGTTGGCCGGCGCAGCGCCGCACGCGGTCGCAAACTCTCTGATGTACGCCGTCTATAAACGCCTGCCGAACGACACGGACATGACCATCTTCAAGCGAGCGGGCACTGCTGGTCTCAACTTCGCTTTCGCCGACCGCATCACGAGCTACCACACCGCGCTCGACAACGCCGACGAGTTGGACGAACGCAGCCTCCAACACCACGGCTCTTACGCGCTCTCGCTCGCGCGTCGCTTCGGCGACGCGGATTTGAACGAACTGAAGTCAGCCGACGCAGTCTATTTCAACGCGTTCGGCCCGTTGTTCTTTCGCTACACGGAGACTTGGGTCGTGCCGCTCACGGCGCTCGTCACGCTCGTCTTCATCGCGGTCGTTTTGTGGGGACTGAAGAGGCGACTGCTTTCGTTCGGCGGCATCGCGGCGGGCTTCGTCGCGTTCTTCGTCGCCGCGCTCACGCCCGCGCTCGTCGTGACGGGCGTGTGGCGCGTCGCGCGCACGCTTCACGCGGGCTACGGCGCGCTCCCGTGGCGCACGCCTTACGACATCTGGCCCTACGCGCTCGGCTTCGTGCTTCTCACGTTCGCTCTGTTCGCGTGCGCCTACGCGCTCCTGTTTCGCGCGACGAGCACACTCAATCTCTCGGCGGGCGCGCTCGTCTGGTGGCTCACGCTTCTGCTTTTGACGACCGCTCGGCTTCCGCTCGGAAGTTTCCTCTTCGCTTGGCCGCTCCTGTTCGCGCTCGCGGGATTGGCGTTCGCGCTCGCGTCGCGCGACGCGGAATTAGTGACGACGAATTCGCTCACGGTCGTCGCGCTCTGCGCCGCGCCGGGCGTCGCACTGGCCGCGCCGCTCGTCTTCATGTTTTTCCTGATGCTCGGCTTAGACCTCGGCGGAGGCTTCGTCGTGCTCGTCGCGCTCGCCTTCGGACTCGTCATCCCGCACTTCCGCGCGCTCACGCTTCGCGGGCGCTGGCTTCCGCCAGCCGTCGCCGCGCTCGCCGCCGCCTGCTGCGTCGCCACGGGACTCGCGCGCGCGGGCTTCGACGAGCGACACCGGAAGACTGACGACATTTTCTACTTCCTCGACGCCGACACGCAACGCGCGCGCTGGATGAGCACGGACGCCGCGCCCGACGTTTGGACTTCGCAGTTCATCGCGCAGGGCGCGACGCGGAAGGGAAGCGTCGCGGACGTTTTCCCGTGGGCCATTCAGCCGTCGCTTGAAGCGGACGCGCCCGCCGTCGCGCTGCCCGCTCCCGACGTTGTATTACTCGAAGACCGCGCCGAGCGCGACAGGCGTACGCTCCGATTTCGCATCAAGTCGGTGCGCCGCGCGCCGGTGCTCGTCCTCTACACGGAGCGCGACGTGCTCCGCGCCGTGCTCGAAGGCAAGACGCTCATCGAAGGAATTCTGACGAGCGAGGGGGCGGACGCGAAGCCGGCGTCGAACGTCGCGACGGGCGGCGCTCTGCGCGTCACGTTCGCCGCGCCGCCGCCGGAAGGCGTCGAACTTCTAATCGAGACGCGCGCGTCTGTGCCCTTCCGACTCGTCGTCGAAGACTTGTCATACGGTTTGCCCGAAGCGCCCGGCCAAACTTTCAGGCCGCGACCCCCGGACACGATGCCCCTGCCTTCCTACCGCACGAGCGACACAGCCATCGTCAAGAAGTCTCTCGCGCTCGACGCGAAGACGGCGGAACGTTGATGAAGGCGATGGTGTCTGGGCGTTGCGGTCGCGTTAAAAGTTGAGAAGAGCTTCGCAGGAAAAATAAGAATCGGAGAGAATAATTAAAGCTCAAAGACGAAAGTAAAGTGAGATGATTGTAGTCGCGCGCGCGCGGCGCGCGTTAATTCAGAAGTCAAATAAAAGGGAAGAAGCGATGAAAGCGATTCGAGTTAACGAGTTTGGCGGGCCGGAGGTTTTGCGAGTTGAGGAGATTGACGCGCCGCGGCCCGGTGCGGGTCAAGTCGTCGTGCGGGTGAAGGCGGCGGGCGTCAATCCCGTTGACACGTACATACGCAACGGCGCTCATGTTGTTAAGCCGAACCTGCCTTACACGCCGGGCCTCGACGCGGCGGGCACGATTGAGTCGGTCGGCGAAGGCGTCGAGCGCGTGCGCGCGGGCGAACGCGTCTATACGGCTGGGAGCTTGACGGGCACTTACGCGGAGCTTGCGTTGTGCAAAGAGGTGCAGGTTCACAGGCTTCCCGAACGCGTCTCGTACGCACAGGGCGCGGGCGTGTTCACGCCTTACGCGACCGCGCACCGCGCACTCTTCGGACGCGCGCAAGGGCGTCCCGGCGAGACGGTTCTCGTTCACGGCGCGAGCGGCGGCGTCGGCACGGCTGCGGTTCAGTTTGCGCGCGCCGCCGGGTTCAAAGTCATAGGCACGGGCGGCACGGAAGAGGGCCGCCGCCTCGTCGCCGAGCAGGGCGCGCACCACGTTCTCGACCATAACGGGGCAGACTACCTCGAACAGTTGGGCGCGTTAACGGAAGGGCGCGGCGTTGACGTGATTCTGGAAATGCTCGCCAACGTGAATCTCGATAAAGACCTCGGCGTCGTTGCGAAGGCGGGCCGGGTGGTCGTAATAGGCTCGCGCGGCACGGTCGAGATAAACCCGCGACTGGCGATGACGCGCGACGCGAGCATCCTCGGTATGTCTCTCTTCAACGCATCGCCGCGGGAACTTGAAGGCATACACTCCGCCATCAACGCCGGACTCGAAGCGGGAACGCTCCGGCCCATCGTCGGGCGCGAGATGCCTTTGACGGATGCCGCGCGCGCTCACGAAGAGGTCTTGAAGCCGGGCGCGTTCGGGAAGATTGTCCTCATCCCTTGAAGACTACTTTTAAGCTAAAAGGGAATAACCACCGCAGACACAGAGGACACTGAGGCGGCGCAGAGTAATTCAAGCTCTGTGCAATCTCCGTGTCCTCTGTGTCTCTGTGGTTATTCCCTTAACACCAAAGGCAGTAAAGATTGGTAAAAGTTGTAAACGCCTTGTAAAAGCCGCACGGCGGGTGAAGACGCGCGCGCGTGTTCCGTTGTATCGTATGCGACGGGCGCGCTTGTGTCGCGTCTGACCTGACCGAAGATGCAAAGGCTTCGCACATTCTTCAAACGACACGTACTCCTCGTCGGCCTCGCGGGAGTAGTCGTCCCTCTGCTCTCGATTATCGGGCTGCAATACTGGTCGCTGCGTAAACTCGAAAAGACTTCAATCGTCGCCGGAACGGTTGCGATGAAGAACTATCTGGGCGGCGTGCAATCGGAGGTCAGGGGCTTCTACAAGTCGAACGCCGAGCAGGCGCTGACCGTGCCGGCCTACTCGATTCGCGGCGAGAACCTGCGCGGGATAAAGCAGCACTTTCCCATCTGCAAGGTTGAGGGCGCGAAACGCCTGTTCATCACTTCGTTCGAGCCGGGCCGCGCAGCGCAGACGCTCTACTTCGACGCGAATGATTCGTCGGCGGGCGTCGAGCCGGCGCAGCAAGAAGCGCGCGCCGTGCAGTTCGCCATCGCGCCGCTGAGGCTGTACGCTGAAGAAGGAACGAACATCACGGAGTCAATGGTCTGGATGGAAGACCACGACGCCGAGAACCTAGTCTTACTCAAACCGGTCATTGAAAACTCGAAGGTCGTCGGCGTGACGGGCATGATTCTCGACCCCGAATACTTTTGCAGGGTCGTGCTGCCGTCGAAGCTCGAAGAGTCTTTGAAGAAATTCTACCCGGAAGGCACGGACGCGAACGTCATCGTCACAGCATACGACGCGCAGAACAACGTCGTCATCAGTTCGCAGAAGGCCAAAGGCCAAGACGACGAGATAAAGGCGAACCTTCCCTACTTCTACACCTACAAGATTGGCATACGCAGCCGGCACATGACGCCCGAACAGTGGGCGCACTGGAACTTCAACTACAGCCTCTCGCTCTCGCTTCTAATGACCGCCGTCCTCATCGGCGGAATCATTCTCGCCCTTCGCACCGCCTCGCGCGAGATGCGCCTGTCGCAGATGAAGGCCGATTTCGTGTCCAACGTCTCGCACGAACTTCGCACGCCGCTCGCGTCAATTCGCGTCTTCGGCGAGTTTATGAAACTCGGTCGCGTGGGCGAGCAGGCGAAGATACGCGAGTACGGCGAGCACATCGAGACCGAGAGCCGACGCCTCACGCAACTCATCAACAACATACTCGACTTCTCGAAGATAGAGTCGGGCCGAAAGACTTACAACTTCGAGCGTGCGCAAGTCGAAGAGATCGTCGCGGAGACTTTGAAGACGTGCGAAGTGCGCCTGAAACAGAGCGGCTTCACGATAGTCTTCCAGCCGAGTCCGCGCCAGCTTCCCGCCGCTGTCGTTGACCGCGACGCGGTTGCGCAGGCTCTGATGAATCTTTTGGACAACGCCGTGAAGTATTCAGAGCAGGCGGAGAAGAAAGAGGTTACGGTGCGCGTCGCGGAGCGCGACCGGGCGATAAACGTCTCGGTCACGGATCACGGCATCGGCATCGCGCGCGACGAACAGAAGAAGATTTTCGAGAAGTTCTACCGCGTCTCCACCGGACTTGTTCACGACGTTAAGGGAAGCGGACTCGGACTCTCTTTGGTCAAGCACATCGTCGAAGCGCATCGCGGCAACGTGACTGTGGAGAGCGAGCCGGGACGCGGCAGCGTCTTCACGATCTCTCTGCCGGCGGCGGAGAGCGTGAGCGACCGCGAAGAGACGCACGGAAAAAGTCTGGAGTCTGAAGTCTGGAGTTTGGAGTCCAGATAGAAAGAGCAATCCTTGTCTTGACTTCAGACTTCAGACTCCAGACTTCTTATGAACATGCGAAAAGTTCTCATTGTCGAAGACGATCAGGCGATGGCGGTCGCGTTGCGCGACGGGTTCACGTACGAAGGCTACGCCGTGCAGGTTGCGCGCGACGGCGCGACGGGCTTGGCGCTAGCGGAGGAGAAGGGGCACGACCTCTTGATTCTCGACGTGATGCTGCCGCGAATGAGCGGCCTAGATGTTTGCCGCCAGCTACGCAACACGGGCAACGACACGCCCATCATCATGCTCACGGCGCGCGGGCAGGAGATAGACAAAGTGCTCGGCCTCAAGACGGGCGCGGACGATTACGTGACGAAGCCCTTCAGCTTCCTCGAACTGATGGCGAGAGTCGAGGCCGTGCTGCGTCGCGCGTCGAAGCAGGCGGAGCAGGTGGAGAGCGCGCGGTTCGGCGACGTTGAGGTGAACTTCAAAACGTTCGAGGCGTCGAAGGGCGGGCGTGCGATTGAACTCAGCCCGCGCGAGTTCAAGATGTTGAAATACTTCGTAGAGCACCGGGGCGAAGTCGTCACGCGCGACCAACTGCTCGACCACGTGTGGGGCTACGAGGGCTTACCCTTGACGCGCACCGTTGACATGCACATCGCCAAGCTACGGCAGAAGATAGAAGACACGCCCTCAAACCCGCGCCACATCATCACAGTCCACCGCGTCGGCTACAAGTTCACGGGCTGAGTCGCGTGGAAAAACTTAATCACCGCAGGCACAGAGGACACAGAGGTTGCACAGAGAGTTTAATGTCTCTGTGCAACCTCTGTGTCCTCTGTGCCTGCGGTGGTTATCCCTTCGGAAGCTAAATCTGAAAATACTTTAGGCGACGAGGACGCGCTTGCCTGTGGCGGGCTGGTTCAACTGGCGCAGCGGCGAGATGAGCGCGCTATAGGTCTCGGCGATGATGCGTTCCGCGCCGTCGGCGTTGACGGGCTTGGAGAAGAAGTAGCCCTGTCCGTTCTCGCAGCCGAGCTTCTGTAGGAGGACGAGTTGTTCGTTGGTCTCGACGCCTTCGGCGACAACGTCCATGCCGAGGTTCTGCGCGAGGACGACGATTGTTCGGACGATTTCGGTGTTCTCGTTGTTCTCCGACATGCGCGTGACGAAGGAGCGGTCAATCTTGAGCGTGTCAATCGGGAAGCGGTGGAGGTAAGACAAGGAAGAGTAGCCAGTGCCGAAGTCGTCAATGGCAAGCTTCACACCGAGGCCGCGCAGTTGGCGCAGCATGTCGGTCGCGGTGTCTATGTTCTCCATGACGACCGACTCGGTGATTTCGAGTTTGACGGTCTGCGGCTTGACGCCTGTCTCTTGAAGAATCATCGCGACCTTGCTGATGAGCGTGTTCTGGCTGAACTGCTTGCTCGAAAGGTTGACCGTGATGAAGAGCGGCGACTCCACGGGGAAAATCTTCTGCCAGCGCTGCATCTGCGCGCACGCTTCGCGCAAGACCCACTCGCCGAGTTGGATAATCATGCCGGTCTCTTCCGCGACGGGGATGAAGTCCATCGGCGAGATGAAGCCGCGTTCGGGGTGTTGCCAGCGCACCAAAGCCTCGAAGCCGCGCAGGCGGAAGTTGTCGAGCGCGACGATTGGCTGGTAGTGGAGTATGAACTCTTCGCGTTCGAGAGCGCGGCGCATGTCGGTCTCCATCTGTAGGAGATTGATTGCGCGCGCGTGCATCGCCTTGTCGAAGATTTCGTAGCGCGCCTTGCCCAAGGACTTTGCGCGATACATGGCCGTGTCGGCGTCGCGCAGAATGTCTTCGGCGCGCTCGTAGCCGGTGGTGCTGGGCGCGATGCCGAGGCTGACGGTCGTGAAGACTTCGCGCCCGCTCAAAGTGAAGGGGATTGAGAGTTCGTTCTGTATGCGTTCGGCGACTTGGACTGACTCGGTCTCGTCCGTGATGTCTTCGATGAGTATGGTGAACTCGTCGCCGCCGAGTCGAGCGACGGTGTCGCCGGGGCGGAGGTTCTTCTTGAGCCGGTCGGCGATGCCGACGAGGAGTTGGTCGCCGATGGTGTGGCCCAAGCTATCGTTGATTATCTTGAAGCGGTCGAGGTCGAGGTAGAGAACCGCGAAGAGCGAGCTTGAGTTTCGACGCGAGCGCGCGATGGCGAGCTTGAGGTGATCCATGAAGAGCGCGCGATTGGGGAGTCCGGTGAGCGCGTCGTGGAAGGCGTCGTGGTGCAACTGCTGTTCGGCGACCTTGCGGTCTGTGATGTCTTGAATCTGGAAGATGAGGTGGACGCTCTTCGAGTAGTGGTCGCGCACCATCGAGACGCTCCAGTGAACCCACACTTCGAGGCCCGACTTGTGGATGTAGCGTTTCTCCATCTGCGACGCTTGCACCTTGCCCTTGAGGAGTTGGCCGATGTTTGAGAGCGCTGTGGGGAGGTCGTCGGGGTGCGTGATGGCTAGGAAGTCGGTTGCGAGCAGTTCCTTTTCGGTGTAGCCGAGTATATGACAGAGGCTTCGGTTGACCTGAAGCCAGCGCCCTTCGGTCGAGACGAGCGCCATGCCGATTGCGGCGTAGTCGAAGGCGGAGCGGAAGCGGTCGGTCTCAGACATCTTCTCGCGCGGCTCGGCGGCTGCGGACGCCGTGCGCTTCGCTCCGAAGAAATGTTCGTTGACGACGAAGGCCGCGAGGCATGCGACCGCGCCGATTGAGATGGACAGGGATGTTCCGAGAAGGCGGAAGCCTATGCCCGCGACGAGCGCGGAGGAGACCGCGGCGAAGTTTCCGACGAGTTGCCAGAAGAGCGCGCGCAGGCCGTCGCGCAAGAGCGACTGGTTGATGCGGTACGAGCCGCCGAGCGTCGCTACAAACGCGCCGATTACGGAGAGCGTGAGCACCGCGATGCAGACGGTGTTCAAGTCGGCGGCGAGGCTCTGGCCCGCGATGTCTGTGAGAACGCCGGAGGTGAGACGCAGAGTCCAGACGACGGCGAATGCGGTGGTCGCGGCGAGCGAGGCGCGGAAGGCTATGACGGAAGCGCCTTTGCGTTCGACGAGCGCGGTCGTGGCGGCGACGCAGGCGGCGAGGAGTATGGCTGCCTCTCCGTCGAACAGTAGCATTGAGAGGACGATGAAGGCTTCGGCGAAGGGGAAGTGCCAACGGTCGCGCGCCTTTTCGATGGAGTCGAAGCGGGAGGCGACGCGCACGGCGAGGAGCGCGAGGAGGAGCAGAGGGAAGTTGAGTTGGGCGGCTTGGAGGCGAAAGACCGTGAGGCCCGCCACGCACGCGCCGACGGCGAAGAGTGTCTTGACGAACGGCTGTGGGAAGCGCTGACCTTCGGCTATCTCCATGATGCTCTTCATCGGGGATTGGATTTACTCGACAGTCCTAAAGCGGGCGTAGGCCGCGCAGTCCCGGCCACGGCAATCACAAGTCAAACGCGATGCCAGAGACGACGGCGTCGGATAGCCCTTAAATACCGGGCGAAAAAGCGTTTTAGTCGGAAAGACGACTCTCGTAGAGGCGTCGGTTCAGTCAGTATGACGTGCGCGAAGCAGTGCAATCTGACAGACGGGGCGGGGAGTTGCAAGACGGGGAAACATTCCACTTAGAGCGTGTCGCCGCGCCAAAAGGGTCGCATGAGGCGAAGGCCGCGGCGACGACCCCAATTTCATACTAACAAACCGACTTGCGGTTTGAGAAGCAAAAAATTAGCGCGTTGATTTAGGCGAATGCAGGCAAAACGACGGCCCGTCGCGTCAAATTAAAACGGGCGTCAATTAGAGAGATTTTCGATTGAGTTCAACCGAAAGAGATTTCGACACAGAGAACACCGAGACACGGAGTTCACAGAGATTAGCTTTATCTTCTCTGTGCTCTCTGTGCCTCTGCCCCCTCTGTGTTAATCCTTTCTTGGTAACCTCATTCGCAATTCGCTCTAAATCAAAGGCAGGCGTCAACGCTAAACGCCTCGCCTTTTCCAACGGCGCGCTCGCCGTTAAGTCTATTCCGCTTCGTCAAACCTCACGTTGCGATAAACGTCGCTCAAGGAGATTGAGAGGCCGACGGAGGCGAGTGTGAGTTGTTCGTGCGGCGCGGTGAGGAGTTCGCGCGTCCATTCGCCTTCGGGGGCGCGGCGGTGAATCTCAATCAGCGTCGCGTCCTGAGAGACCAGAACGTATTCCTGTAAGCTCTCGATGCTCTTGTAGGCGTGTAGCTTCTCGGTGCGGTCAACGCGTTCGGTCGTGGGCGATGTGACTTCGACGATTAGGCGCGGCTGTGTGCGAAAGTATGCGTCGCCGCCGGGCGGGTCGCACGTGACGACAACGTCGGGGTAATAGTAGAGCGCGTCGTCAACCTTGATTTTCATGTCGGAGATGAACGGCTCGCACTCGTCGCCGTCGAGGTGGCTATTCAGACGCGAGAAGATGTTTCCGGCGATGCGATTGTGGCGGTCGCTCGCGCCGGCCATCGCATAGACCTGCCCGTCAACGTATTCGTGACGCACGTCGGCGTCGCGCTCGCCCGCGAGGTACTCCGAAACGCTCAGACGTGGAACGACCTTCAGTAAACTCATTCACACGCTCCTTCGGACGGCGACGGTCTTAAATCCGCGAGGTTTGCAGCATCTTCCGTCGCGCAATGTTAACACCTCGCGCAGAGCCGCTGTCAATGCAGCAAACTTTGCATACACCGCGACTGTTGAGCGCCGCAGTGTGGCTCTTTTCGAGCGTCGTTGATGTTCGTTCAGGCTTTTTTGAACTACTCGCAGGGGTTCGTGCCCGCGCGGGTCGTCGCTTCGGAGCCGGTGCTTGTTTCGAGTGCGTCTTGGATGCTGGACGAGAGCACGGAGAGGAAGTCGTAGCCGGTGGCGGCTTCGACTTTGCGGATGGTCGTGACGAAACTGCGCCAGTCTCTCGTTCGGATGCTGCTTCGGTTGGGCATGCAGGCGGCGATGGTGCGCGTGTCTGAGTTGATGCGTGAAACGGTTGCGCCGCTGGGGTTGCCGAGAACGAGTTGGACTTCGGCGGACGGCGGCGTTGTCGGTGTCGGAATGGTTTTGCTCGCGGGAGAAGCTATAGAGATGGAGGCGAGCAGGCCCGTTAGAACTATCAGCAAAAACCTGTTGGGCGGACGTGTTTCATCGTGAGAACTCCTAGCCGGAAGGTAAATTACGGCTGGCTTATATACCTTTCAGACCAAAGGCACAAGAGCCGGAGTTCAACTCAACACTTCACAACGTCAACGCATCGTCTTAACAATACAAAAAAGCGGCCACCATTTCTGGCAGCCGCTTCCTCACGCGCGATGAGCCGGGCAGGACTCGAACCTGCGATTTCTATTAAATAGGTCGGGTGGGACTCGAACCCACAACTCTCGCCTTAAAAGGGCGATACTCTACCATTGAGTTACCGACCTGTCCCCAGTCGCTCGATCAAACCGACGATCCTCCAACTCTGCTCGTGAGCAGTCTTGCGACGATGACAATTAGCGCACCTCACTACACATTTAGCAATCTCCGCCTCGATGGTTTTCCAAGACCACTTCTCCTGTATCATGCTGGAAATTTCTTTTGTCTTAACTCCTCGCACGTGGTCAAACTCCAAAACTAGCGGGTCGCCCTCGCCGCAGTCCTCGCAAGGATGCTTGAGTAAATAGTCTAACAGCAACGCGACGTTTCGCTCACGTACCGCGATGTTGTTGAGACGAACGCGCTCGACATGCTTTTCGCGGTTCTTCTTATACCACTCTTGCTGATACTCTCGCCTATGAGTGCGGCAAAGATTGTCGCGCCCATCGCGCCGCGTCGGGTTCTTATTGAATTGAGAAATATCAACCCCACCCTTGCAGTGAATACAATATTTCCGCTCCATTTACCAATACTAATTACCGCAGGCGTCCAAGTCAACGAGAGATTATAGAATCGGTGCTTTGATTATTCAATTGCGCCCGCGTGAAAGTCAGTCGGAGTTATGTGGATTGATTCTCGCGGTAGTGTTGCATGAGGAGGCGGAGAGTGCTTTTGTCTTCGTCCGTGAGGTCTGTGAATTCGACGCCGAAGCCGAAGTCGCGGACGTAGTAGAGAATCGTGCCTTGCACCTCCCACCATTCCTGATCGGGGAGCGGGACGCGTATGAAGATGGTCTTTCCGTAGAGCGGTTGAATGGCGGAGGTCTTGATGAGGCAGCCGCCGCTGCTCAGGCTCGTAACCTTGCCGCTGTACTGACACTTGTTCGTCGGCCCCCACTCGACGGGCAAAGAGGTGGGCACGCGTACGACTTTTCTTCGGCCTTTTCCTTTTCTCACTAGACGTTTCAACTTAAGCGAAGTTTTTGCGACGAGGGACGGCGCATTCTATCCCAGCGCCGCGCCGTTTAGAGTTCGAGCCATTGGCCGAGCGCGGAGTCGCGTACGAGAATCGTCTGGCTGCGTTCGGGGCCGGTCGAGACGAGGCCGACGGGGACGCCTATGCGCTCGGAGATGAAGTTCACGTAGTCGCGCGCAGCCGTGGGAAGCGCCTCCAACTCCGTGACGCCTTCGGTCGAGGTCTTCCAGCCGGGCAGCGTTTCGTAAACAGGTTCAACGTCGCGCAGTTGTTGCGAGACTGCGGGAAACGACGCGCACGCCTTCCCGCCGAGGCGATAGCCCGTGCAGATTTTTATCTCGTCGAGCGCGTCGAGTATGTCGAGTTTGGTGAGCGCGACGGTGTCGAAGCCGTTGATGTCGGCGACGTAGCGCGTGGCGAAGGCGTCGAACCAGCCGCAGCGTCGCGGCCTTCCGGTCGAGACGCCGTACTCGTGGCCGCGCTCGCGTATGAGTTGACCTATCTCGTCCTCGCCTTCGAGCATCTCGGTCGGGAAAGGGCCTTCGCCGACGCGCGTCATGTAGGTGCGAACGATTCCCAAGACCCCCATGATGCGTTTGGGCGCGAGGCCCAAGCCGACGCACGCGCCGCCCGCGGTCGTGCTCGAAGAGGTGACGAAAGGGTATGTGCCGTGGTCAACGTCGAGGAGCGTGGCCTGCGCGCCTTCGACGAGGACGCTCCGGCCCGCGCGGATTTCATTGTTGATGAAGTAGGTGGTGTCGGTAACGAAGGGTTCGAGTCGCTCGACCAAAGGCGCTATCTCGTCGAAGACCTGCGCGGCGACGAGTTGCGTTCCGCGATACTCTTTGATGATGAGGTTGGCGTCGTTTATGTTGCGCTCGATGCGTGAGCGCAGGAGTTCCGAGTTGAGCGCGTCGGCGACGCGTATGCCGCGCCGGCCCGCCTTGTCTTCATAAGCCGGGCCGATGCCGCGAAGCGTCGTTCCGACCTTCTCGTTTCCGAGTCGCTCCTCGCTCGTGTGGTCGAGCGCGCGGTGGTATGGAAGTATGAGGTGCGCGCGCGAACTGACCTTGACGCGCGCGGGCGAGACTTCGAGTCCTTGTTCGGAGAGCCGGTCGGCCTCTTGGAAGAAAGCCTTCGGGTCAATGACCATGCCGTTGCCGAGCACGCAGGTCTTACCTTCGTGGATGATGCCCGAAGGGATGAGGTGGAGCGCGTAGGATTTCTCGCCGACCTTGACGGAGTGGCCGGCGTTGTGGCCGCCCTGATAGCGCGCAACAATGTCGAAGCGCTCGGCCAAGAGGTCAACAATCTTCCCCTTGCCCTCATCGCCCCACTGCGCGCCGATGACGACGATAACTTTACTCATAGTAGCCAGTAGCCAGTAGCCAGTAGAAGAGCTTCCTTTGACAAGCAGTCAGGATGAATGCGTCGAGTCTCGCTTTGTGAAACCTACTGACTACTGACTACTGGCTACTGGCTACTGCTTTTCAGCTCGCTCGTTCCAGCTTGATCGGCTTCTCGATGAAGTAGAAGCTGCAAGTGCCGCGCACCTCTTCGAGGTCGCGGCGGTCAATGGGGAAGAGGCGGCACTGCGTTGGCCGGTCTTCGTAGATGCCGCAGGAGGTCGTGCCGTCGCGGTGTTTCTTGAGAAAGGGGCATTTGAAAAGTATCTCGCAGCACGCGCCGCAGCGGTTGCAGTCGCCGCGCCGGAGCGAGAGCGCCTCGATAACTTCGTCGCGGCGGAAGCGTATGCGTACGAAGCGACGGAGTTTGCCGTGAACTTGCTTGGCGCGAAACTTCGCGTCCTCGACGGCACGCGCGCGCTTTTGCGCGAGCCGCTCCTCGAAGGTGCGACGCTGCGCGGCGCGTCTGGCTTGCGTTGATTTCATCACTCGCAATCGCAAATGCAAGCCCGCCGCCGTAGAACCCATGCGAGCCGTGAACCTTCGGGCGGAGTCGCCCGGCCCGTGTCGGGCCGGACGCAAACGTAGCGCGCGCCGCGCGTTACTTCAAACGCCGGCCCGCACCAAACTCACTCACAATGTCTTACGCGCTGGCCGCGCCGCTCTGGACGTGCTTGTCTATCATGCGCGAGATGGCCTCCTTCGAGGTCGCGCCCACAACGCGCTCCTCCTCCTTGCCGTTCTTGAAGAGGATGAGCGTCGGGATGCCTTTGATGCCGTAGCGCTGCGACACCTCCGGGTTATCGTCAACGTTCAACTTCACGACGGTCGCGTTCGTTGAATACTTCTCGGCCACGGCCTCGACAGTCGGCGCGAGCATGCGGCACGGCGCGCACCACTGCGCCCAGAAGTCAACGAGGACGGGTTTGTCGGATTTGAGAACGTCCGACTCGAAGCTGCTATCGCTCACATCCTTTACGTGTTCACTCATACTTGAAAATCTCCTTAAAGACTAATGATGAATGCGGAATGATGAATGATGACAAGGATGCTGCTTTTAATTCATCATTCATCACTCATCACTCATCATTCATCATTTTAACTACGCCCTTCCTCGCGGTCGGGCTACAGCCGCGGCGCTTGACTCAAAGGCTCTGAATCGCCTCATAGACGCGCACGTACTTTCGCGCCGCCGCCTGCCAAGAGTTGTCAACGCTCATCCCGTTAAGTTGAATCTTGCGCCAAGCCGCTGCCTGCGTGTACCAGTAGAGCGTCTCGCGCAGTTTATCCACAAGCGCGTCCGCCGAATACCGCTCGAACTTGAAGCCCGTGCCCTCGCCCGTCGCCGGGTTGAACTGCTCGACGGTGTCGTCCAACCCGCCCGTCGCGCGCACTAAGGGGACTGTCCCGTAGCGCATCGAATACATCTGATTCAAACCGCAAGGCTCGTAGAGCGACGGCATCAGAAAGACGTCTGCGCCCGCCTCTATCTGGTGCGCAAGCGGCTCGTTGAAACCTTTATAGACGGCGACGCGTTGCGGCGCGGAGTCCTTCCAAGACTGTAGGAAGTCTTCATACTCGCGCTCGCCCGAACCCAACGCGACGAAGCAAGCGCCCGTCTCAAGAATCTCCGCGGCGGCGGCCTTTATCAAGTCGTAACCCTTCTGCGCGACGAGGCGCGAGATGGTCGCCACGATGGGGCGTTCCGGCTCTTCCGGCAACCCGAAGCGTCGCAGGAGGTCGAGTTTGCACGCGCGCTTGCCTGAAAGATCGCCGGCGTTGAAATTAGCGGCGACGTAGTTGTCGGTCTCAGGATTCCATACGTCGTAGTCAACGCCGTTCGTGATTCCGACGAGACGGTTCTGCCGCTGCCGCATGAGCCAGTCGAGTCCGTGGCCTTGCTCCGAGCCTTGAATCTCGAAGGAGTAGCGGCGACTGACGGTCGAGATCGCGTCGCAAGTCATCAGCCCGGCCTTCAAAGACGACGCGACGCCGTTCGACATGAAGACGTTCGTCTCGTCGCCGGGCCTGAAGCCGATGCGATACAAGTCGTTCGGGTCGAAGTGGCCTTGATAGGCGAGGTTGTGAATCGAAAGAAGCGTGCGCGTCCGCGAGAGGAAGCCGCCCCACGCGCGGCCCGCCCAGAGCCAAGCGACGGCGAAACCGCAAGGCCAGTCGTTGCCGTGCAGAACGTCGGGCGCGAAGCCCAGACGACCGAGCAGCGCGAGCGCGGCGCGGCAGAAGAAGGCGAAGCGGAAGTGGTCGTCGGAAAAGCCATAGACTTTGCCGCGCGCGAAGTAGCGCGGCACGTCAATCAGGAAGGCGGGCGCGCCCGCGGCCTCGCTGTAGAAGACGGGGACGTAGCGTCGCTGGCCGAGCCATTCGACTTCGAGGTTTTCAAAGAGCTGTTCTTGCAGAAGTCCGCGGTCGGTCGTGTCGTAGAGCGGGTGGATTAACGCAACGTCCACGCCTTCGCCCACGAGCGCCTTCGGGAGCGCGCCCGCAACGTCGCCGAGACCGCCCGTCTTGGCGAACGGCACAGCCTCGGACGAAAGGAAAGCTACGCGCACGAACCCTTTTGCCGACACACCGCACCCGCCGGGAGCGCGAGAAAGTGACCGAACTTAACTGCTAGAACCTTGGGGGAATACTATGCCAAAAGCAGGGACGAGTGACAAGTGACGGAAAAAGTCTGAGGTCTGAAGTCTGGAGTCTGGAGTCAAAACCAAAGCAGTGATGCCTTGACTAAAGCCGTCTTGCTTTGACTTCAGACTCCAGACTCCAGACTCCAGACTTTCGTCAGCTTTGCATCGAAGCGAGGAACTCGGCGTTGTTCTTGGTCTTGCCGAGTCGTTCGAGCACGACCTCCATCTGTTCGACGGGCGAGAGCGGGTTCAGAACCCGGCGCATGACCCAGATGCGGTTGAGGTCTTCCTTCGAGATTAGTAGTTCTTCCTTACGCGTGCCGGAACGCTGTAGGTCTATCGCGGGGAACAGACGCTTGTCGGAGAGCCGGCGGTCGAGGTGTATCTCGGAGTTGCCCGTGCCCTTGAACTCCTCGAAGATGACGTCGTCCATGCGCGAGCCTGTGTCAATCAAGGCCGTGGCGATGATCGTCAGACTTCCGCCCTCCTCGATGTTTCGCGCCGCGCCGAAGAAACGTTTGGGGCGTTGAAGCGCGTTTGCGTCAATACCGCCCGATAGAATCTTGCCCGACGGCGGGACGACGGCGTTGTGCGCGCGCGCCAGACGCGTGAGCGAGTCGAGGAGGATGACAACGTCGCGCTTGTGCTCGACGAGTCGCTTGGCCTTCTCAATCACCATGTCGGCGACCTGAACGTGGCGCGTCGGCGGCTCGTCGAAGGTCGAGGAGATTACCTCGCCCTGCACGCTTCGCTGCATGTCCGTGACCTCTTCGGGGCGCTCGTCTATGAGCAGGACGATGAGCGTCACTTCCGGGTGGTTCTGCGAGACGGAGTTTGCGATGGCCTGAAGCATCATCGTCTTGCCGGTGCGCGGCGGCGCGACGATGAGTCCGCGCTGGCCCTTGCCGAGCGGCGTGACCAAATCAATCACGCGTCCGACGATTCCCTCGGACGCAGTCTCCATTCTCAACTGTTCTTCCGGGTAGAGCGGCGTAAGGTTGTCGAAGAAGACCTTGTCGCGCGACTCGCCGGGCGCCTCGAAGTTGATGGCCTCGACCTTGATGAGCGCGAAGTAGCGTTCGCCCTCTTTCGGCGGACGAATCTGCCCCGAAACGGTGTCGCCCGTGCGTAGGTCGAACTTGCGTATCTGCGAAGGCGAGACGTAGATGTCGTCGGGGCCGGGAAGGTAGTTGTACTCGGGCGCACGCAGGAAGCCGAAGCCGTCGGGGAGCGTTTCCAGAACGCCCTCGGAGAAGATGAGACCGCTCTTTTCGGTCTGCGCGGCCAAGACCTTGAAGATGAGTTCCTGCTTGCGCATGCCGGTCGCGCCGGGCACGTCCAAGTCCTTTGCTATCTGAGTCAGCTTGGAGATTGACATCTCCTTGAGCGTGGCGAGGTTGAAGGTCTCGCCACTCCCGCCGATGAAGGCCGACGCCTCGTCCGACATCTCGTCGGTCTCGTCAACTTCCACGTCGGGCATTATCTCGGCTGTGGCGGATGCCGTTTTGCCGCCCGCGTCCTTGTCCGCCGTGCCGTTTGTGCTGACTCTGTTTGTGCGTGTGCGTGTTGTTCGTTCTCGTGACATTTCAGGTTTTTCTCTGCGGCGCTTATCCGCGCTCTCGCGCGTTTCGCGCCCTCAATTAATCTTCGGCGCGAGCCTTCGTCTAACGCTAAGCCGCGCCGTCCTTCGGGATGTTCGGTGAAATAATTGCCGATTTTTTGTCGGGAATGATGCCTCTCGGTGCGTCGCGCGGTGGCTCGGTTTGCGTTCGGAAGCCGCTCTCCTCGCGCCGGCGCGTGTGTGTGTAGCGGCGGCCCGTAAGTCTGCCGCGTGTGACGGCGGACGCCCGCGGGCGTCCGGGTCTTTTCCTTGAAACCTTCGCGGGTTTTGACGTGTGACACTTTGATGCCGGCGTCGCCCGTCCCGGTTGCGCTAAAACCTTCAGCGATTCTCAACTCTCAAAAGGGGGATTGTGAGGAGGCCAAGGCCTCTTCGATAGCGTGCCAGACGCGTTCACGCCCGCGCCCCGTCGTCGCGGAGTATGCGATCAAGTCTCCGCCTTCGCCACGTCCCACCGCGTCCAAAACTTTTCGGGCGCGAGCGAGGTTTTTGTGCGACTCGTTTTGCGAGAGCTTATCAGATTTTGTAGCGACCGTTAGGAAAGGCTTACCCTCGGCGAGCAACCATTCGCGGAGCTGCAAATCCAATGTCGTGGGTTCGTGGCGCGAGTCTACGATATGAATTGATAGCACAAGCGAGTCGCGCTTTGCAAGGTAATCGGTGACCAACTTCCCCCATTCCGCGCGCACCTCGCGGGGCACGCGCGCGAACCCGTAGCCCGGCAGGTCAACGAAATAGAACCGCTCGTTTATCAAAAAGAAGTTCAGAGCCTGCGTCCGCCCCGGCGTGTTGCTCGTGCGCGCCAGCCCTTTGACGCGCAGGAGCGAATTAATCATCGAAGACTTGCCGACGTTTGAGCGACCGAGGAATGCGACTTCCCGTCTGCCGTCGCGCGGCCAATGCGACTTGTCGAACGCGCTCTTGACGAACCTTGCACTGACAACCTTCATCGTTGCGATGACTGTAGGGGCAGGGCTGTTGCCTTCGCGCCCGGAGCTGGGAGACCCAAACTCACCCTCTTTTTAAAAGAGGGAGGGGCGACAGACACCCCCCCCCCACTTTTTTG
>Ga0081539_10001526_pt1 | contig 38809 bp, 35 predicted proteins | sample TabmetS4T2R2_FD_71023 | JGI IMG/M metagenome (GOLD analysis project Ga0081539, IMG submission 71023) | Tabebuia heterophylla rhizosphere microbial communities from the University of Puerto Rico - S4T2R2 | ecosystem: Host-associated > Plants > Roots > Rhizosphere ... | reverse complement strand
ACAATCGGCGATCGCATCAATGCCATGCTCAGCGCCAGTGCCTGGAACCTCAAGAAACTCTGGCGCCATTATGCCGACCATCCGCTGCCAGTGCCCGCGACCTGACTTTTTCAGGGACGACTATATTAGGCAAAACGTGCTTGGTAACATTGAGAGATTGTTCCATTGAGTCAATGAGCCAAGACTCAATGACCCGGTGCGCAATATATTCGTGAGCAAGTGTTGTGCATCGAATGCGCAAGAGAGGGGAATTATGGAATCCAAACAACTGGCGCACAAAGCCAAGCCGTTAGCAAATTATCCACATATCAAACGAGTGGGTGATTTACTTTTTGTGTCTGGGACAAGTTCACGACAGAAAGATAATACTGTCCGCGGCGCGGTACCAGACGGCAAGGGCGGCTGGCACTTCGACATTCAAGAGCAAACGCGCGCCGTGATTGAGAACATTTGTGACATCCTCGCGAGTTGTGACGCGACACTCGAAGACCTCTGTGAAGTGACGGTCTTTCTTGTCGATATGCAAGACTTCCCCGCATATAACGAAGTGTACAATTCCTACTTCACTGCCGAAGGGCCAACTCGCACGACCGTTGCGGTGAAGGAGCTGCCACGACCCGACTTGCGCATAGAGATCAAGGCGATTGGCTATAAACCAGAGCATCGTTAGTCGGCTCTGAGAGTATCATCCGCTGTGAAGCTCGTAGTCGGCGATTATCTACGTCTGGTTTTTGCACTTACAGTGTTAGAATATCCTGAGTTTCCGGCGCTATTGGATGCTCGCACACGGTAGGTGTACGTCGTGCTGCGCACGAGACCCGTGTCCGCGTATGAGAGGACATTTGCTCCCACAGTCGCGATGGGTGCGAAGTTCATGCCTCCAGTTCCGGTACAGCGTTCGATGGTGAATCCGTTTTCGTTTCCCGCGTTGTCGGTCCACGCAAGATTGATCTGTCGTCCCGAGATCGGTGTTGCCGTGAGATTACTCGGGGCGTTTGGCAGTTGGGGACTACTTGCCCTTGTCATCACAAACAGAGTGATACTCTACGGTGGTAAGACCGTCAAGAAGCTGTTCCCAGTCAATGTAAGATCGGCAAGGCGAGTGATCGTGTTCGCCGTGGTCAATTGCCAGACTTGTACAGTCGCTCCGGGCGTGGCATTCGCAAGATTGATGGTCGCAGATGTATTGCCGGATAACTGTTTACTAATAGCCATCACCGTTAGTGCGTGATCAGTCGAACGCTCGGCAGCAAACGCCGCCACGGTATCAGGATTTGGCACCACCGCAGCGATGCTGATGTCGCCAAAGGTTGATTGGTTGCCATCGTAGTTGCGGTACATTTTGATGGCTTTATAAGTCGGTGTTGTGGTAGCGGGAGTTGTCCAGCGTGCGGCCATCTCGAGCCCTTCACGGCCAAAGATGCCGAGAATATCGGCTTGGGTTGTTGCGCCGTTGATGTGACCTTCTGCTCCCCAGTTGTATTCCGTGATGCCAACTGGCGTAGTCGGATAATAGGTTGCGGTCCAGGATTTGAGTCGTGGAACCAATTGGACCCGATCGTTAATCCATGACTCGTCAACATAGTTGGGGTCCCAAAGGGAGCGTGTCGAGCGATTACGTCGCTGTTGCATCGTCGGCGAGACGTCATCGCCAAACTCTCCGCCTTGCGGATAGTAATGAACAGTGAAAACATCAAGGAGTCGTTTGCCGGTCGTCGCCTGGTATTGGCGGAACTGATCGAGGAGCCACGGCAGATACTCCTGCCCGCCATGATTATTGCGGTCGGGAACCGAAGTCCATCCATGTTGGCTACCGTACTGTTGATCATAGCCGCTGAGAACGTACCCAGTCCATCCCCCTTCTTCAGGACCGACCACGAGAGCGAGCGGATCGATTGCTTTGATCTTAGTCGCATAGTCTACCAAGCGATTCCGCAACTCATCCATCGTTGCGCCAGTCGGATGCACGTCACGGTGAGTTTCGTGCCACAGGCTTGGCTCATTATCAAGAAGATAGTAACGAAGGCCGCCATTCGCGTTGGTTCCCCATTGACTCACCAAGTGTTGTATCCACCCTTGTTGAAACGTCGAGTTTGCTGGTACGTGTGCATCATTAGGATCGTTGGCCGTGACATATTGTCCTCCTGATCGAATGCCGTTTCCCGCATCAGGAAACCACTGCCAGTCGTTGCTGGTTTGTGGTCCGTATTTGGCGATGGAAAAACTTGAAAGCTTAGCGCGATTGGGGCCGAGTTTGGCAACCCAATCGAGCATGGGAATCGTGATCATGGCTTGGGCATTGGCTGTTTTCGTGCTATTCATGAACGTATCTGCGCGTTCACCGGCAACGGCACTCGGTTCGCCAAGACTCTCAAAGTACCAATCATTGGCGTGATTGGTGGCGTTAAGTTGCCAGTTATATCGAGAGGTATCGTTCCCACCGAAACGATTAAGTGGGCTGTTCAAATCACGCAAGTCCGCTGTCGTCGCCCAGGCGACACCGTAGATGTACGGGCTGATTGGGTGGCGATTACTTGCCGCATCAACAGTGATGGTGACTGGTGCATTCTGTGCACATGTAGGCACGGTCGACAATAGTAGCCAAATGGTGCAGAAAAGAAACACGCCGCGGGAGAGGGGATGTAGGTGCATGAAGAAGCCTCCTCGGTGCGAGGCGAACATAGTCCCATAAGCAAACAAAAAATGAGGCCGACCCCATTGTGCGATGACGTTATTAAAGAACGGCCCAATCGGGGTGTGTCGAGCCTACGCCTATACTGTCAGTGAGGAGGCATGTGCCTACCCCAACCGTGGAGCACCCTCTAGCGCAGGAGCGGTGGGATAGCCAGAGATTTGAGTAAGGTCACATCTAGTGATCCTCTGGCTCACCCTCTGTTGCCAAGGGGATGGGATCGTGGCTGGGAAGACTCCTTTCGTAGGTCGTGGGTCATTTGCAGTGCAGATTCTCGTCCACGGTAGTAACCGGGGAGAATCTTGCCGTCTTGGTAGCCTAAGCGGTGATAGAAGGCTTGTGCCCCGCTATTGACTACGCGGACCTCGAGTCGGACGGAAAAGATGCCTCCCGTTCGACAGGTTTCTTCGAGCCAGGCAATGAGTTGGTGGCCAATTCCCAAGCGGCGGTACGCTGGTTCGACAGCTAACAGATTGAGATGCGCGTGCTCAGCGAAGTACTGCATGATGGCAAAGCCCACCAGTTGCTCGGCTGTCCACGCCGTCAACACGTTACTCTCAGGGTGATGAATCTGCTCTGTGACTCGGGCTGTCGTCCACGACCAGGATAGTCCAGCTTCGACCAGGTCGCGGGACATCTGCGCAATACGCTTGGCATCTGCTCTTCGGGCCAGTTTGAGTGTGACTTGAGAGTTAGACATACGCTACTCACGAATAAGGAAAAAAGATAACAGATAAGAGATAAAGGAATACTTCTTTCCGAGTATGAACCTCTTCTTTTTTACTCTTTTTATCCTTTTTCCTTTATCCCTTATCCTCCTAACCTATGCCGCTTTCTTAAAATTCGCGGTGGCGAAATCCCAATTCAATAACTTGTCGATCACCGCGTTGACGTAGTCGGCCCGCTTGTTTTGATAATCCAGATAATAGGCGTGTTCCCACACATCGATGGTGAGCAGCGGAGTTTGTCCTTTGGTCAACGGGTTTTCGGCATTAGGCGTTTTGACGACTTTGAGTGCCCCTCCCTCTGAGACCAACCACGCCCAACCGCTGCCGAATTGACCAGTGGCAGCAGTTACTAGTTCTTTCTTGAAGTTGTCGAAATTGGTGAAGGTCGAGTCGATTTTTTGCGCCAGATCGCTACTAGGTTTTCCACCGCCGTTTGGTTTCATGCTGTTCCAATAGAAAGTATGATTCCAGGTCTGCGCCGCATTGTTGAAAATCCCTTGTTTATCTGCGACACCAGCTGTTGTTTTCATAATCTGTTCAAGAGGTGCTTTCTCAAGATCAGTGCCTGCGATTAACTTGTTCAGGTTATCGACGTACCCTTTGTGATGTTTGCCATAGTGAAAACCGATAGTGTTTGCGGAAATGACCGGCGCGAGCGCACCTTCGGCGTAGGGCAAGGGAGGCAGAGTAATCGACGCAGTTCCTTCGGCAAAAGCAGCAGCAGCTTTCCCCAAAGCCGCTGCTCCGACCGTCACCGTTCCAAGCTTCAAAAGGTCGCGTCGTGAGAGAACAAGGTGTGAACGATTCATAACAACCTCCACTACAGTTTGAGTTCAACCTCAACAAAGACGAACTCATAGTCATTGGCGTTTATGACATTATGCTCAACCCCGACATTACGAAAGTAGGATTGTCCAGCGTGAAGATCAGCAACGATACTGCCTTCCTGCGACTCAAGTTGGAGCTTGCCGGTGGTTTGCGGGACGACGACATAATCGAAGCCATGTCGATGCCATCCGGTTTCGGCCCCTGGTGCGAAGCGCCATTCCGTGACTCGCACGCGGGCATTATCGACTTGTATGTGTGGCACTGCGTGTGATCGTTGCTCCACTGATGACCTCCATCCGCAAGGTTATTTAACCTGGCAGTGCTTGATAGAACCCATTTGCTTCGGCGAGTCGGATGTGCGTGTCGAAGAGGTGGCTGAGGTTCTGTTCTGTCAGCATGGCGGATTTTTCTCCATCGGCAAGGACCGCGCCATCTTTCAGCAGTATCACTCGTGTGATCTCTGGCGGAATCTCATGAATATGATGAGTAACCAGGATCACAACCTTGCCTCTCTGCATGAGGCTCCGAATGGTGTCGAGGTAGTAAAAACAGGCTTTAAGATCGAGGCCGCTGGTTGGTTCGTCTAACACAAGCGTGTCAGGGTCGTTAATCAGCGCGCGACCGAGCAGAAACCGACGTTGTTCACCGGTCGACATTTCGCCAAACATTCTGTTTTGCAGTTCAAGAATCTCTAGCGTTTGCATGACCCGGAGTGCCCTTTGTTGCTCTTCGTAATTCACTTGGTGCAGAAAGGGAGTATCAACGCTCGAATATAAACCCGACACAATCACGTTACGTCCCAGGACGGTACCAAGGTATTGCTGCTGCAGATCGTGAGAAACAATGCCGAGATGCGCGCGTAAGTCCCACACATTCCATTGCTCCTCTCCGAGAATGCGCACATAACTATCGTCTTGGTACACTGGATACAGTTCGCGGAAGAGCAGCTTTAACAAAGTTGATTTACCGGCACCATTCGGACCAAGAATCGCCGTATTGCAGTGTTGCGGGATAGTCAAAGAGAAATGGTCAAAGACGCAATGTGGTCCACGATACACGGTGGCGTTTTTGATTTCGATAAGATGAGCCATGTCTACCGTTTGCCTGATACGATGTTAGTTGTTGTCCTCAACCCAAACGACAACCGTTTCGCAGTCTGTATCCTAAACCGGAACAGGAAGAAAGTTACCTGCGGCATTGCTTAACCGCCGCTGTGAGGAAGTAATGTAGAATAATTTCCCCTCCTTGCGCATTCTCATCTCAATATCCTGGCTCGTGTTCTTGACTCACTTGATGGTGAGATGCAGGATGGGTCTGGGAGAAGCGTCTCTGAGGTTCTGTAGAGACGCGACATGTCGCGTCTCTACGCAGCTTAATTATGAAAATCGCTGTAGATAGCACACCACAGGATTAGGTAGACAAATCCTTTCGTAGGCTGACGGCAGTTCTAGATTCACTGACGGTTTCTTGTAGCACGAGGACAAAACATGGCGTGGCGACGCTTGGGTCGGATCTTTTGTCCTGACAAACACTACGACTGGATGTACAGCCACGCAGCGAATCCGTGTGCCGAACGCCAAGCCGATGGCGGCTGGCGGGCGTATTTTAGTTGCCGAGATACGAACAATCGTTCGAGTATCGGCTATGTTGACTTTTGCCCTAAAACCCATCAAGTGCGAGAGATTGCGTCACAACCGGTGTTGAGTCCAGGGCCGCGCGGAACATTCGATGATAGTGGCGTCTCGTTGGGTTGTATCGTGAGTGAGAACACGATGCGATACCTCTACTACCTGGGCTGGAATCTGGGCGTAACCGTGCCGTGGCGCAACAGCATTGGGCTAGCCGTTAGTCGCGATGGTGGCCCGTTCGTCAAACAGTCGCTTGCGCCGGTATTAGACCGGAATCCACATGACCCCTACTCACTGTCTTATCCTTGGGTCAGGAAAGAGGGCGCGCAGTGGCATATGTGGTATGGGTCGCACCTCAATTGGGGAAATGAAACGCGAGAAATGGAGCACGTGATTAAGTATGCCCACTCCAGCGACGGTATAGACTGGGTGCCAACCGGTGAGGTGTGCGTACCCCAGATAGCTACTGCCGCGTATGCATATTCCCGACCCTGTGTGCTCTTTGCGGCCGGGCGCTACCGGATGTGGTTTTCTTATCGTGGGAAAGCATATCGCATTGGCTATGCGGAGTCAGACGATGGGATTCACTGGCAACGTTTGGATGAGAAAGCGGGCTTGCTCCCATCTGGCACTGACTGGGACGCTGACGAGGTTGCCTATGCCCACGTGTTCACGCACGAAGACCAGTACCATATGCTCTATTGTGGTAATGGTTACGGTCGCACTGGTTTCGGCTTAGCTGTGTATGAGTAAGCGTTCAGCTATCTGCCAAAAGCTAATAGCTGAACGCTCGCTATGCTCCCTCTATGGCCTATGGCTCGCTCGTTACCCTCGCTCTATGGCGAAAGAGTTCCTACTATGCGTCATCTGCTATAGAGCGACGGAAGAAGCGGACCATACGCAAGGTGTGGCTGACGGCTGAGGGCTAATAGCTAAACGCTTGGCTAACGAGCAGTGAGTTTCTGTATGGCAGCCTCAATTGCAGATAATCGCCGAGATAACTGCTGATTGTCAGTTTTGAGCCGGCGGTTCTGCTGTTGTAGCGACGTGAGTTCTTTCTCCTGTTGCAAGGTGTAGAGGGTCAGTTCTTCGACTTTCTGCAAAAGGTTCATCTGCAACGTACTGAGATTGACTCCCCCTTGCTGGTGAACCTCTTTTTCTGAAGCAACTCCTGGTAAATGTCCCTCTTTGGCGATATAGGCACTTAATTGTGGCAACGACATCAACTTGTAGTCCGGCTTAAAGACATAGTCGGGGTACGTGGTGGTGTTAGAGATAAAAGCGGCAGCTTTCACGTTCCCCTGCACCTCCAGTTTTTGGCTAGGGCTAGAGCCGGGGCTAGCGCCGACCACGGCGCCAAACTGGCCGATGCCGACATTGCCATTGCGATCAATGATCATGCGCTGGACATTTTGTGTCAGGAAGCGCACTGAGGGGTTAGGGGCTACCGCTGAGGCATCTGGGCGCACGTTAAAGAAGCCCGAGCTACGCCCGAAGCTCGTGCCGGAGTAGCCGAAGTTAAAGGCCGGGCCATTGTTCGGGTCCGAGCCAATGCCGGAGAACACATCTGCAGTAGCTGGACCAAAGATATGAAGACCACCAAGACCTGTTGTTGCATTGCCGAGCGGAGTGGCCGTGCCAAACCCGACAGTGCCGTTACTGCCGATGCGTAAACTGTTGTCAGGCGCACGCGTGCTGATTTGAAAAGGAAATGTCGGAGCTGGTGTGGCTGAGAAATCTTCAATGAAAAATGATACCTCGTCACCCCCAAAATCCCAGTTCTGAGCAGGATTGCCACCTCCTGTTGTTTGTTCAAAGCGGGCAGTTGGTGCGTCGTCAGCTTTAACCTTTATATCTGCTTGGGAGAAGTCCTCGCCGGGGCTAGCACACTGCGTTCCCTGGCCAAGGCAAAATCCTCCGTTCCGGACAATAAGATTGGTTGTGACGAGTTGGTCAGCAAAGACTGGAGTAGGGTGATGCGTCAGTGACATGAGCAGTACGCCAATGAAACTGAGGATGCAGACATTGTGTGTTTTACTTTGCGACATAGGTTTTTCCCCTTGTGGTGTTACTTCCTTGAGTTACTCACATTTTGTGTTTTTATTGACAAGCTGACTACTTTGATGATGCGGCTGTAACAGTTCGCGTGCTCACGCAACCTGCTGGCTCACGGTAGCGGCACCAACCTCATACTGTTCATGGTGGACGCCAGAGGTCGCGCGAAAGATCAGGCGCATATTGAGCACGCGTTCGAGATCATCAAGTCGTTCTCCCTCCTCATCATACAGAAACGTGATAACTTCCGGGTGCGCTTTGATCAGAATCGTCCGCGCAGCCTCGTGAAGCGCAGCCTGTTTACGGACCTGGCGCAGAATTTCGGACGCTATAGTTGACACCGAGCGAATGGTGCCTTTTCCACTACAGTACGGGCACGGGTCGCAGAGCTGACGCTGTAAGCTCTCGCGCGTGCGCTTACGGGTCATCTGCACGAGCCCCAGTTCGTTGATCTTGCGCATGCTGGTGCGTGTCTTGTCTCTCTTCAGTGCCTCACGGAAAGTTTCGGTGACTTTGTTGCGATTCGCGGCACGTTCCATATCGATAAAGTCGATAATGATCATCCCGCCGATATTGCGCAGGCGCAACTGTTCGACCACGACCTTGGCCGCTTCCAGATTGGTTTGCAGCATGGTCTCTTCTTGATCTTTCTTGCCGACAAACCGACCGGTGTTGACGTCGATGGCCGTCAGCGCTTCGGTGTGGTCGATGACGATATGTCCGCCAGATTTAAGATAGACTCGGCGGTCTAGCGCTTTAGCGATTTGCGCTTCAATGTTGTAGTGATCAAAGATCGGTTCTGGTCGATCATACAGCTTGACGCGACTAGCCGCGCGCGGTTGGAAGGTGGAGATAAATTCCTTGATCCGTTCACAATCCTGAGCACTATCAGCCACGACTTCATGAACATCGAGGCTGAACAGATCACGAATAACCCGCATGCTGATGTCCATATCATCGTGCAAGAGGGTGGGCGCGGCACGTTCCTCTTGTCGCTTGGCAATGCCTCCCCAGAGTTTGAGTAGAAACTTCATGTCGTCTTGAATCTCTTTTTTGGTCAATCCTTCACAGGCAGTGCGGATGATAAAGCCGCCGTCCGGCGGCTGGAGTTCATGAACGATGTCCCGCAGCCGCTTGCGCTCTTTCGGATCAGCGATGCGACGCGAGACGCCAATATGCCGCACCGTTGGCATGTAGACCAAATGACGACCGGGGAGTGAGATATGAGAAGTTAAGCGCGGGCCTTTAGTGCCAATCGACTCTTTGGCGACCTGGACGAGGATTTCCTGATTCTTCTTGATCCGCTCTTCCAGCGGGGTATAGGCAGGGGGGCGGTCTCGGCGTTGTCGCCCAGAGCGTTGTCGTCGAGCTTCAGCGGCGGGTTGGTCCTCAGTGCTTCCCTCTCCGTCAACAATATCGTCGGAAGCCGTGTCGTCCTGCTCCTCATCTTCAAAAAGCCCAGTTGGAAGTGGACCGCCGAACAAATCAGAGGCGTGAATGAACCCAGCTTTCTCCAACCCAATATCGACAAAGGCGGCTTGCATACCGGGCAGTACCCGGACAACTTTGCCTTTGTAGATATTGCCGGCAATGCTGCGCTGCTGCGCGCGTTCGATGTGAATCTCAGCAAGGGTGTCATTTTCAAGTAAGGCAACCCTTGCCTCTTGTGGTGTTACGTTAATGATAATCCGTTGTCGCACAACTCTCTATTCGTATGCCGCTTATGGCGGCGGTATAGGAACCTCCTCACTCACTGTGTCGGTGACTTCTTCGGTGTGATCAACGAAGGAGTGAAAAAGGGTCTGAATCTTCGTCAGGCGCAGGACCTTCGTTTCCTCAGGCGTCAGATCAAGCAGCGTCCCGACAAATTCGTGGGGCTTGATCGTTCCTGCGCTAGTTTTCTTGACAATAAAACTGAGCCGGAGCGGTGCGGTGAGTGTCACCTCTTCGACGAAGTGCTTGGCATCGACCGTTTTATTCCCCGCGCGACTGTGTTTTTGCATCGGTAGTGACGATGCGCGATGAAAGGTGCTTAGTCGCTGCGCAATGGTTGCAGCCCCGTATGTCCTGGCTGGCAGCGTATCCAGAGCGGCGACATAGCGATAGGCGTGAATGCTTGCATCAATGCTCGGCGCGCTCAAGGGAATTGTCTCTACCCAATGAACAGCAAAGCCGCGCGGCAACTCCTCTCCGAGACGATCGCCAACTTTTCCTGCTAGGAGTGGCTCATACAACTCGATGTCTACAAATTCCTCTTCGCTTTCGACACCAAGGGGCAACGCTGGACCGAAACTGATACGCGGTAACGGGTGAAACCCTTGACTGTGTGCCACGGGTAGCCCAGCTCGTCGTGTCGCGCGTGCGAACATCGTAGCCATCTCTTTAGCACCGAGAAACCGGGCCTCGCCGAGCCGACTGTACAGCATCCGTACCCGTGTCACTGCCTGTTTTCCTGCCCCTTGACTCATCGCCAGGGTATTCGGATCACCAGCGAGCCAGGATTCCGCAGTATTTGAGGCCTGGGGGTCTGGTCCGGCGTCCAGCGTCCGGCGTCCGGCGTCAGAAGATTTTCTTTCTGAGTGCTCAATTCTGCCGTGTTCTTCTAGACTTTGGGCTTTGGGCTTTGAGCTTTGAGCGTCTGGCCCTAAACCTTGAATTGAGCACTGTGAATTATAAACTGCAGTATCTCGGATTGCAGACGCCGGACGCCGGACGCCGCCGGACTGTTCTAGTCCCCGTTTTTCCTGCATATTCTGCCACTGCCGCGTGCCCCAGGCAGATCTCTCGGGAACAATCGCTTTGGCCCATTCATCCACGTGCGTGCCACGGTGGTCTGCCCCTTTGGCGCCGTTCATATGATAGGTGACATTGCGCACGGTCTTAAAATCGCACGCGCCACAATACGAACAACGCTCGACACTACAATCCGGGGTTAGGGTTACGGCAAAGGCTTTAGCAAGATCACGCTGCAGCCACTTCTTAGTGACGCCACTATCGAGGTGGTCCCACGGCAGGACTTCGTCAAGTACACGACGACGCAAATAGAAATCAGTGTCGACGTTGTGCTCGGCAAATGCCTGTTGCCACAGGTCGAGGCGGAACTGGTCAGTCCAGCCATCGAACCGACAGCCGAGACGGTAGGCAGAAAGTAAGGAGCCAGCTAAGCGACGATCGCCGCGTGCGAAAACACCTTCGAGATAAGACGATCGTGCTTCGTGCCACTTGAACTGAATACCATAGCGACGTAACTCTCGCCGTAGAAATTCCTGCCGCGCTTCTGTTTCTTCCAAACTAATCTGCGGTGCCCATTGAAAGGGCGTGTGGGGTTTCGGTACAAAGGTGGAAACACTAGCAGTGACCTGGCGTCGATGGTTTCCTGCAGCGGAAACTTTACGGCTCAGATCAACAATACCCCGCAAATCCTCTTCGGTTTCCGTCGGCAGGCCGAGCATGAAATAGAGCTTCACGCTTTTCCAGCCTAAACCAAAAAGCATGCGCGCGGCCTCGATCAGTTCTTCTTCCTTATATTCTTTTTGGATCACATCGCGCAGCCGTTGCGAGCCAGCTTCCGGTGCCAGGGTAAAGCCGGTTTTGCGCACGCGACGGATCTCTTCAAGAATATGCGGCGAGAGGGCATCAACACGGGTGGAAGGCAAGGACACTGACACTTTCAACCCGGCAAAGCGATTCATAAGCTCGCGGAGCAGCGGGTTCACACAACTGTAATCACCAGTGCTCAAACTCAGCAGGGAAACCTCTTCGTAGCCACTTTGCTGCACGAGTTTCTCAATCTGCTGCTGCAACGCACGTGGATCGCGTTCACGCAACGGGCGATAAATATATCCCGCTTGGCAAAAACGACAGCCACGGACACAGCCACGCATGACTTCCACGGCAATACGATCGTGGACGATGTTGACGTTAGGCACCACTTGATTACGCAGCGGCGGAATGGAGTTCAGGTCTCGCACGACACGTTTGTTCACCTCGTGATAGGCAGACTCCAAAGGATGGATCTCACTGAGAGTGCCATCAGTGTTGTAGACTGGCATGAACAAGCTCGGGACGTACACACCAGGAATCCGACTGAGTGCCTGCAGGAGAGTGTGACGATCTTTCTTGTCCCACGCTAGATACGCATCACAAATATCGAAAATCGCTTCTTCCCCATCGCCGAGCAGGAACGCATCGATGAAGTCGGCAATCGGCTCAGGATGAAACGCACAAGGACCACCAGCAATGATCAATGGATGCCGGACCTCACGATCACGCGATAGGAGCGGGATGCCGCCGAGGTCAAGCATCATGAGGATATTCGTATACGTCAACTCGTACTGGAGACTGAAGCCGACGATGTCGAATTCCGACAGCGGAGTACATGTATCCAAGGAAGCAAGTGGAAACCGGTGCTGTCGCAGCAGCGCTTCCATATCGACCCACGGAGCATAGACCCGCTCGGCTTGAATCTCATCCCGAGCATTGAGCAAATCGTAGAGAATCTGTAACCCCAAGTGAGATTGGGCGATCTCATAGACCTCCGGGAACGCCAGCGCAAAGCGCAGGCGAACCTGCAAAGAATCTTTGATGACAGTCCCACGTTCACCACCAGTATAACGCGCCGGTTGAGAGACGAGGGGCAAGATAGTCGCGTACTCTTGTCTAAGACTGGACACGAGAGATGTTCCTTACTGATAAGTGACCCCGAAGCGCCCCCATCCTCTTTATCTATAAAGAAAGCCTAACCAAAGTGCAAGCTAATAGCCAGCTGCAATATGGAAAAACGCATGGAATGACGCGGGTTTGTTCAGGATTAGAAGACAGACCTGTGGCTGAATAGAGGCAGACTACTGCTGTTGCACCTTCTGCAGATCGGCGGCCAGAGTCCGGCCAGCTAAGAAATAATGGCATGCGGTCAACACATTAACTAGGGATAAACACAGTAATGCATAGCGCAAGGATTCTGCTCCATACCGCGGCTGAAAGAAATCGCTAAGTACACCAACCGTCTGCGGTCCGAGCCCTAGGCCAATAATGTTGATGATGAACAACAGGATCGCTGACGCGACTGAGCGCATACGGACAGAGACCAGACTCTGATTGAGAGCGAAACTCGGGCCGAGATAGAATCCACCCAACAGGGCGGGAACAATAGACAAAAGGGTTGCCGTGGAAATGTTGGCAGCAAGATAAGCGCTGACAACAAAAGGCAAGGAGACGAGAAACGCGCAACTGACTACCCACAGGTTCCATCGGATATCACGTTTGCCCAGGCGATCGGCTAACTGACCACCGACATACGTACCGATCCCTCCCAGTACCCCAAAGAGAAACGCTAGCGCAGTGCCGATCTGCCCGCTCTGTAACCCATGTGATCTTATGAGGAAGGCTGGCAGCCACAACACGACCCCGTAGCCGACAAACGAGGCCAACGTGGCGCCCGCTGCAAGGTGCCGTAGGGTCGGCGTCGACCCCATGAAGCGAACTGCCGTTCCCAAACTGGGCACTTCGTGTGAGCTTACTTGTCGCCCATCGGCGTAACCCCGGGGCGGCTCACGCAGAGTGAGACGAACGAGCAGCGCGAGTAATAGACCTGGCAGGCCAACGGTGTAAAATGCGACTCGCCAACCATACCATTGACTGACCCAACCTCCAACGAGAAATCCGGTCATGAGCCCGAAGTTAATCCCTAACGAGAAGATCCCCATTGCCCCGGCTCGTTCTGACGTGGGGTACATATCAGCAATCATTGAGTGAGAGGGTGGACTAGAGCCGGCTTCGCCGACCCCAACCCCAACGCGTGCGGCCGCTAGTTGCCAGAAGTTGGCTGCTATGCCACACAATGCTGTCATGCCACTCCAGATCGCGAGTGCCAGCGCAATCAGGTTGCGACGATTGCGACGGTCTGCCCACATAGCCATCGGAATACCTAAGGTCGCATAGAAAATGGCGAATGCCACGCCCGAGAGAAAACCCAACTGAGTATCAGACAACTGCATTTCGAGCTTAATGGGCTGCAAGAGGATCGCCAGGATCTGACGGTCAACGTGACTAGAAGTGAGCACCAAGACAAGAAGCAGCATCGCATATCGACGATATTGCGGAGTGATAATAGAAGACGCCGGCGGCATCATTACCTCGGATTTCACACCAGAAAAACTCACGTTTGATACTCCTTGTCATGCTTCATACGCATGGTATTGTCGGGAGGCGGCAGTGTGACGGGCTGACGCAGAGTCGTCAAGGTGAGGCAACTGCAGAAATAGAGAAGGGGTGTCCATTATGGGAGTTCTCGACGGCAAAGTAGCCATTGTGACTGGTGCTGGGAGATTGCGCGGGATTGGTCGGGCAACAGCCCTTGCGTTGGCCGAACTTGGTGCTGACCTAGTTGTGACAGGTACTGGTCGTGATCCAGCGAAATATCCGCCGGACGAAAAAGCCGCAGGGTGGCGCGACATTGAAAGCACGGCGGAACAAGTGCGACAACGGGGACGCCGCTGTGTGCCGATTGTGGCCGATGTTATGAAAAGCGACGACGTAAAACGAACGGTTGCCGCAACGCTCAAGGAATTCGGTCGTATCGATTTCTTGATCAATAATTCTGCTTTCGCCCGTGGGGCGGACCGGGTGCCGCTGCTCGAACTGTCTGAGGAGTTATGGCATCAAGTATTGGAGATCAAGCTCACTGGGAGTTTCCTGATGAGTCGTGAAGTTTTGCCGACGATGATCAAGCAACAAGGCGGGGCGATCATCAATGTGTCTTCGATCGCGGGAAAGCGCGGCTTTCCTAACACGACAGCGTACTGCACCTCGAACTTTGGCATTCAAGGCTTCACCCAGGCTTTGGCAATGGAAGTCGCGCCGTATCAGATCCGTGTGAATGCCGTGTGCCCAGGAATTATTGATACTGCACGTATGGATGTCGTCGGGCGTGGTGAAGCGTGGGAAAAAAGTATTGAGCAGATGGTTCCTTTGCGACGGGCAGGCACAGACGAAGAGATCGGCAAATTTATCGCTTATCTCTGTACGCCGGATGCGTCGTACATTACCGGCCAGTCGCTGAATATCGATGGCGGGTCGGTGATGTGGTAACGAAGACAAGGCAAAATTAAGAATGCAAAATGAAAAATGATGAAAAAATTTGAGATAGTGATTCACCAATGATGAAAGATATTCTCGAGCGAAGTGTTGCTTATTCACTTCGTATTGTGAAGCTCTACCGAGAACTTCAGAAAGATAAGGGTGGACGAATTATCGGAAGACAGCTGCTACGGTCGGGGACTTCTATTGGTGCTAATATCCATGAAGCGCGGGGCGGCCAGAGTAAGGCCGACTTTATTGCTAAAATGTCAATTGCTCATTAAGAAAGCATTGGAAGCTTCGTACTGGTTACGCCTCATCCGGGAGATAGGGCTAGTGCCCGCAAATCGGGTTGGCGATTTGGCTGATGAAACTGAGCAGCTGAGCAAGATCCTTGCGTCAATTCTTTTGAGTATAAGGCGTCGCATAAAGCAGTGATCTCCCTGTTTTCTCATTTTTCATTTTGCATTCTTCATTTTTCATTATTTTTATGCTAACCGCACCGTCAAAATATCCCTCCTCGCGTCCACATGCCCAATAACAACCTGCGCAGTCGTACCCAGTGGCAATGGCGGCGAGGCATTCACTGCAACGACAAGCAACGTTTCGTCAAGTTCGATAAAACTGCGGCCATATTGTTCACGGACGACTTGGCCGTGAACAATATGGCCTTTCTGTTTCTCTAAATACCGTAACAACCAGTAGCGTGTGCTTTCACGTTCACAACGTCGCGCATTGCCGCTGGCTTCTTGTGCGCTTGCGGCAATGATCTGTAATCGTTCTTCGCTGAAGAGCGCGGTTCCGTGCGTAACATGATGCTTAATCTGATGCTGCATTTGTAGATCATGATAGCGGCGCAATGGCGAGGTTGTCTGCGTGTACACGCTTAAACCGAGGGCAGCATGAGCTGCCGGTGTCGTACCTATTTGGGACGGTTTCATTGCCCGTCGTGCGGTGTGCACATAGACCCGGTGCGTTGGGAATGTTGTCGCGGCTGGTACCGGTTCGTCTGGTTGTGGTTGGGCAATGTACAACGCCGGTAACTGATGTGTGCGACAATACCGTGCCGCCATCTCGTTGGCGAGGATCATACACTCGCTGACTAGGGCGCGTGAAGGGGAATCGGGAGGTAGAACGGTAACAGAGATTTCACCGTTTGTTATGCGAACTTTGACTTCTTCCCCTTCGATAACCACAGCGCCTTGAGTGACGCGCAGTGCTTTCCGCACTTGAGTAATCTGTAACAGACTGTGCAGAGCAGATGTACATGCGTCGTCTTCCTCGCCACTACGCAATATCGCGTCGGCCTCACTATAGGTCAGTCGGCGACCGACACGTAAGACACCACGACAAATGCGTTCGTCGCGGATATTTCCTTCATCGTCGATGTGAGCAAAAAAACTGAGCGAGGGGCGGAGAGAACCCGCACAGAGACTGGCTTTTTCTTCACTCAGAGTCGGTGGCAGCATGGGAAACTTGCGTCCCGGCAGATACACTGACGTCCCTCGCACAAGTGCGGCTTTGTCGAGTTCACTTCCGGGGGGGATAAAATATCCAGCATCAGTGATATGGATACCGACAATGGTCTCGCCATCCTCCACACTGATACTCAGCGCGTCATCAATGTCAGCTGTGTCTGCATCATCAATAGTAAAGGTAAACAGTGATGATAGGTCTGTATAATTGCGTGCATCTGGAGAAAAAGCTGGGGTGTCTTCTGCCGCCTGCAAAACTTCGGCGGAAAACCGAGTAGGAATCTGATAGCGTAGGAGACTTAACTCTTCGTCGGGTGCCCATATCCCGAGTGCGACGAGCAATTGAAAAGCGACATCCCACGGATGGCCTTTGCTGCGAAAGCCGATCTCATTGAGCAACTTAAGGGCTTGGGTTCTTTTGTCGTATAGCTCACCGTGTAACGCGATCCCTCTGATCAAGTCAAGATAGCGATCGGCACCGCTTGGCGGTGCTGCTGCTCGGGGGTCTGCCAATTGCGCCCGCAACCAAGCAAAGAACTCTTCCTGTGCTTGGGCACGCTCTTGTTCGCGTTGCTGTTGGTGAAGCACTTCCTCGATACTCTTGGCATCACGCAGAGTGAACTCCCCGGTTTTGCGTTCCTTAAAGTACAAATTCTGACTGTACAGTGCTTCGAGGACGCCAGCCATAGCAATCGGTGTGTCATGACTGGAAAGTACGAGGCTCGCGAGTTCTTTCCACGGCCAGGCTTCAGTCGTTTCCTCTTGCAGCAGCTCCCATAATTCTTTGAGGTCGACGGTCTGAGCGGCCACACGAATCTGCTCGTGCAACGCCTGAAGCTGTCTTTTCAGTTCGGCGGAGGGTCCAGCAAGTGCGAGGGTCTGCTTACAGTCGAACATAATCCGGTCTTGGGGCAGGATAATTTTTTTGCCGTCTTCAGCTGTGAGTTCAACCCGCACCGCCTCTGAAGAAGAGGTGATCTTGTGCACAACGCCCAGAATCAAGTGGCCGTGTTCACGATAAACAACAACGCTTCCGCTCTGCATAGATGTGAATTTCTATAGTCTGCAAGGACGTGTAATGATGTGTTCAGTCGATGAGACCCTTGCTTCTTATGTAACGCCCGCCAATAATGCCGAGTAGTATGTTGCAAGTCAAAGTCATCAAAAGCATGGCTGAAGTCGACCGTACAGCATGGGATGCTCTCGTAGGGGACGGGTCACCTTTCATTGAATGGGATTGGCTCGCTTGCATGGAGGAAGCGCGCTGTACTGGTCCCAGAACAGGATGGCAGCCTCAACATCTCACGGTCTATGATGGAAAACGGCTTGTTGCTGCGTGTCCATTGTACCTTAAAGGCAACAGTATGGGAGAGTTTGTTTTTGATCACTCCTGGGCAGATGCGGCGCAACGGGCAGGGATCGAGTATTACCCGAAAATGCTTGTGGCTGCTCCATTCACTCCTGCGACCGGGTTAAGGTTTCTCACGACGCCAGGAGGTGATCGTCCAGAGCTGATTCGACTGTTGGGACAAACGCTTCAAGCTGTGTGTGAGCAAAATAACTTGTCATCCGTCCATGTCAACTTCTGTCTTCCTGATGAGAGTGAAGTGCTCCAGGAGTTGGGCTATCTCAAGCGGGTCGGGCTTCAATACCAGTGGCTCAATCATGGCTATCAAACCTTTACTGATTATCTGGCGCACTTCCGTACTAAGCGACGCAACCAGATCAAACGGGAAATGCGTGAAGTCGACGAACAAGGAGTGCGGATTGAGACTCTCTACGGTGAAGAGATTCCCACCGAGATGTTCCCGCAGATGTATGCGTTGTACAAAAACCACATCGACAAGTTGTATTGGGGACGACAGTATTTACAAGCAAAATTTTTCGATTTGTTAGGCCAACGATTTAAGCGCAATTTATGTTTTGTGGTTGCATACTACGAAGGCAAGATCATTGCCGGTACATTTAACGTGCAAAAGAACGGCGTATTTTATGGCCGTTACTGGGGCGCGTTCCGGGAGCTGCGTCATTTGCACTTTAACGTCTGCTACTATGCGGCGATTGACCATTGTATTAAGCAGGGGTTTGTCCGTTTCGAGCCCGGCGCTGGCGGTGATTTCAAACGCCTCCGCGGCTTTGATCCACAACCAACTGTGAGTATGCATTTCCTGGCTGAACCTCGATTGGCGGCCGCGGTCTCGCGATTTCTCGACAATGAACGGGAGCAAATACATCGCACGATTGACTATCTGCAGGAAGAAAGTGAGTTAAAGCTGGGTGGTGGGGATGATAAGAGTGAGACGTGATGCGTGACGCAGGGAACGTGTTGGGTGTGTATCGTTACACTGCGTGAGAATCAATTGCGGAATGTAGAATGCGGAATGCGGATTCCCGAAAAAGACAGCTTCTCTTCCCTAATCGTCAATCCACAATCGCCAATCCGCAACCACCGGCCGGCAATCGGCAATCACTCAGTTTCTTCAGTGCCACGATGATGGTGGTCGGCAACACCATCGGTGTTGGCATATTCACTACCAGTGGGGTTGTCGCAGACGCCGTGCCGAGTGTGGGATGGCTTCTTGTCGTGTGGGTTCTTGGTGGGATCTTGTCGTTGGCGGGAGCACTGACGTGGGCCGAATTGGGAGCGACTTTTCCGCATGCTGGCGGAGAATACGTCTATCTGCGCGAGGCCTTCGGTCCGTTCTGGGGTTTTCTGTGCGGCTGGGCGATATTTATTGCCGCCTTCTCTGGTTCTATTGCTGTCTTGGCTATCGCCTTAGCCGGATCGCTTGCCCATGTGTTTTCGTTCGACGCCTCCGAAATGGTGCTAGGGGCTGATTCTGTTGGTGGTATATCCTTCTTGGTATCTTATAATCAATTATTTGCACTCGTACTTGTCTGGACCATATCGCTGATCAATTATTGTGGGTTGCGCTTCGGCAGTGGAACGCAGAATGTGCTGAGTTTTACTAAGTTACTCGCGATTGCCGTCTTGCTGCTGGCTGGTTTCTGGCGAGGAGTAGGCGATTGGAGCCATTTTTCGCCGCCGTTCCTCTGGGCTCCATCGCGGGAGTTTCTGCCGGCGGTCGGAGTTGCTTTGATTCCTGTTTTGTTTGCGTACAGTGGCTGGAACGCAGCGGCGTATATCGCTAGTGAGGTGCATCACCCTGAGAAAACGCTACCGCGAGCGTTGTTGGTAGGAACGTTGATTACTCTCGGGGTCTATCTTCTTCTTAACTTGCTGTATGTGTATGCGGTGCCGCTGACGACGTTGAGAGGAGTGGTGCAGGTTGGCGAATTAACCGCCTCTGCGCTTTTTGGCGCGAAAGCGGCATGGGTCATTACTCTGCTGATTGCGCTCTCAATAGCGAGCGCGTTTAACGTGGTGATTCTCACTGGCGGATGGATATATTTCGCGATGGCAAAAGATGGCGTGTTTTTCCGGAGCGCGGCACAGTTACATGCACGCTTTCAGGTGCCGGGGAATGCACTGCTGATGCAAGCCGCGTGGACTTCCATCTTAATTCTGTCCGGGACGTTTGAGCAACTTTTGACTTACGCCACTATCGTTATCGTGGCGTTCTCTGCGCTTACTGTAATCGCGCTATTTGTCTTACGTTGGCGACGACCAGATTTGCCACGACCGTATCACGCGTGGGGCTATCCGTGGCTTCCAGGGTTTTACATCGCCGCCTCGATTGGTATTGTCCTCAATGCGTTATGGGAACGCCCGCTTGAATGTGTTGCAGGACTTATCCTCTGTACAGTTGGCGTGCCGGTGTACTATTGGTGGCGACGCGTTGACAGTGCCGCACCCTCGGCGTAGCATGCAGAGAAACCGGCCTGTAGGCCGTTAGGGGAGCCGTAATTACGGCTGAGAGGATGGGTTCGGTAGGCGAACTCATCGACCCTTGGAACCTGATCTGGGTAATGCCAGCGAAGGGAACATCGTGTCGCTACTCCCGTACTTTTTCTTCCGCTTAAACTATATTGCTTCGCAATTTGCGAGACCTCGCATGGGGAAGAGCCTTTGCCCTCTGCCTTTACTCTTGCACGGGTCCCCAGGAGGTGCAGCATTGCGACGGGAATAAGGAGGATTGTGGTCATGAAGCGTAATGGTCTTAATGGAGAAAGCCAAAAACCTCTTGATGCAGATGTCGGTCTGACAACGACACCGCTACCGAACTCACGGAAAGTGTATGTTGAGGGAACCCTCCCAGGTGTACGAGTGCCGTTTCGTGAGATTACCCTCAGTCCTGCGCAGACAGGGCACGGAAACGGTCATACGAATGGCGGGGCCGAGCATCCAACAATGTGTGTCTACGATACCTCTGGGCCGTATACTGACCCACAGGTAACGATTGATATTCACCACGGATTGACCGCGCTTAGGCAGGCATGGATCGTGTCGCGAGGAGATTCGGAAGAACTCTCGAACATCTCTTCTATGTATGGTCGCCAGCGCGCAGCTGACCCGCGACTAGAGCATCTGCGCTTTGCCCACATTCGCAAACCGCGACGGGCGCTGTCAGGCAAGAATGTCTCGCAGATGTACTATGCTCGCAAAGGTATTGTCACTCCAGAAATGGAATATATTGCCATTCGTGAGAATCAGGCTCGTGAGATTGCTCCAGAACAAGCAACGAAGAAGGGGAATGGCCATGCGCGGATTGCCCAACAGCATCCTGGCAATTCCTGGGGCGCGAGCATCCCACCGGTTATCACGCCTGAATTCGTTCGTGATGAAGTTGCACGCGGACGGGCGATTATTCCGGCAAACATTAATCACCCTGAGTTAGAACCGATGATCATTGGCCGCAATTTTCTTGTCAAGATCAATGCCAACATCGGCAACTCAGCCGTCGCTTCTTCCATTGAAGAAGAGGTCGAGAAAATGATCTGGGCAACCCGCTGGGGCGCGGACACGGTGATGGACCTGTCTACTGGCAAGAACATCCATGAAACCCGTGAATGGATTCTGCGCAATTCTCCGGTGCCGATTGGTACGGTGCCGATTTATCAAGCGTTAGAGAAGGTGAACGGCAAAGCTGAAGAGCTGACCTGGGAAATCTTTCGTGACACGTTGATCGAACAAGCTGAGCAAGGTGTAGATTACTTTACTATCCACGCTGGTGTACTCCTGCGTTACGTGCCGATGACGGCAAAACGAATGACTGGTATTGTTTCGCGTGGTGGGTCGATCCTGGCCAAGTGGTGCCTCGCGCATCACAAGGAGAATTTCCTCTTTACGCATTTCGAAGAAATTTGCGAAATCATGAAAGCTTATGATGTGTCGTTCAGTCTCGGTGACGGTCTGCGACCGGGCTCGATTGCCGACGCGAACGATGAGGCACAATTTGCTGAACTGGAAACACTCGGTGAGTTAACCAAAATCGCCTGGAAACATGAGGTACAGACCATGATTGAAGGCCCAGGCCATGTGCCGATGCACCTGATTCAGATCAACATGGAAAAGCAACTCAAAGAGTGTCACGAAGCACCATTTTACACCCTTGGCCCGCTGACGACCGATATTGCTCCAGGCTACGATCACATCACTTCTGGTATTGGTGCGGCAATGATCGGTTGGTTCGGTTGCGCGATGCTCTGTTATGTGACTCCGAAAGAACATCTCGGGCTGCCCGATAAAGAGGATGTGAAGGCCGGAGTCATTACCTACAAGATTGCCGCCCATGCTGCTGATCTGGCGAAAGGGCACCCTGGTGCACAGGCGCGCGATAACGCACTATCGCAAGCTCGCTTTGAGTTTCGCTGGCAGGATCAATTCAATTTGTCGCTGGACCCGGAAACTGCGCGTGACTTCCATGATGCTACGCTGCCTGCAGAAGGTGCGAAAGTTGCTCACTTCTGTTCGATGTGCGGTCCGCACTTCTGCTCGATGAAGATTACTCAAGACGTGCGCGACTATGCCGAGCGGAAACAACTTGACGAACAGACTGCGCTCAAGACCGGTCTGCAAGAGAAGGCAGAGGAGTTTAAGCAGGGTGGGGCGGAGATTTATCGCTAAAGTGAGACTAGAGGCTGAGGGCTAGAGACTAGTTGGTGCCGGTACTTCTTACTAGCCTCTAGCCTCTAGACCCATTCGCGTAATTGACAATATAGACCTTACTTGTCTATATTTCCTGTCGACAGGAAGACGCCAATGGCAAAGCTCAGAGCGATCTCGGGAGGAAAAAGTAAAGAGAAGCCTCTCTCGCTGGTCTACGGTTTACGATTGTACAATGCAGGAGAGGTGGCAGGGATAGGTGAGGGACATGTCACCCTCGGTGATGGTTCTGAGAGCCATGTGACACTACATATAATTGAAGGAAGTCGCGAGCAGATTCGTGCACAGTTGCTTGCGAGTATCGATGCGTTTTTTGATATCTATAGCGACCCTCCTACTGCCCGCCGTAATTCGTCGTTGCAGAGCCGCAAAGAAATAGAGGGAAACGACCCTGGTTGTTAAAGGATACTATGTCATCGTTATTTCGTCGGATTAGTGCGCTGTGGAAAAAGGAACAACCGGCTGCGCCATTGCCGACCACAGCAATACAGCCTCCATCAACGACAATATTCACATCAACCCCTGCCACCTCGCTTTCTGCTGTAGCTCAACCGCTTGACCTTTCACCACCCCTAAGTGAAGACCTGGTTTTTCAAGCCCTGCGGAAATGTCGTGATCCGGAAATTCCAGTAAATATCGTTGATCTTGGTTTGATCTATGACGTGAGGATTGCAGAGAACCTCGTCAACGTCAAAATGACCCTGACAACTCAAGGATGTGGAATGGGCGGATATATCTCGCAAGAGGCTGAAGAGCAGATTCGTGCACTGCCCGGAGTGCGTGAGGCAAAAGTCGAAATTGTCTGGGACCCACCCTGGAACCCGAGCATGATTAGTGAGGCCGGGCGGAAGGTATTGGGGTTGCCGGAATAGCTAACGGATAAGGGAGAATGGGTATGGGTGAAATAGGAACAGATAAAGGATAACGGGGAAAAAAGAAGAAAAGAAAACACTCCTCACTTTATCCCTGCCCCTTATACCCCTTCTCTCGTACGTCAGACGCCGCCTGCCGTCACTAGCTACCGTCGCAAACTTTTTCCTAACTGGCTTACCAACTCCTCCAATTCCTTAGTCTTCGCTGCAAGCTCATCCGCGCGTTCATGGTCTGACCCCAGTAGTTGTGTAGCTTGCTGGTATTGGTTGAGTGCGGCGTCCATCCGACCTTGTAGCTCCATCGCTTGCGCCAGCAGCAGACGCGATTCTCCACTTTTTCCTTGTTGTTGAGCAAGTTGCGCCAACGTCATGTAGGACTCGTCGAGGTACGGGTCAAGGTCGAGTGCGGCGCGACAGAATTTTCCAGCCTCTTCCTGATTTCCTTCTTTGAAAAACAAGGAACACAATTGGTTATGTGTATCGGCATCTTGCGGGTCGACCTCCCGCTGTTGCAAGAATAATTGTCGCGCTCGGTCTGTGTTGCCCAACCGGAAGTACGCAATGCCCAGCTCGCGATTTAGGTGGATGCCCTTTGCGCTTGCTTGCTCTAAGACAGGTTGAGCATGTTGCCAGTCATTATATTGGAGCAGGGCTGTGCCTAGTAGCGCGAGCGCTTGGGGGTTGTCTGGTGCCTCAGCAACCTGCCGTTCGTAATCGGCGAGGACACGACTGCGCGACCCCTGCGAGGCACGAAGAATCGTCTGGACGCGCCGCAACTCAAATGTGTCGATTGGTGCTCTGCTGTTCCAGTTCAATGTCTTTAGTGTTCGTTCGATGTAACTGAGACGTTCTTTTGAAAGCGGGTGAGAGCGAAGATACACAGGAACATCAACGCCGTTGAGACGATCTTCCTGCTGCATCGTCTCAAAGAACCGCGGCATGGCATACGGATCGAACCCTGCCTGGGCAAGATAATGGAGGCCGCGGTAATCAGCTTCCTCCTCAAGTTGGCGTTGATATTGGAGCTGTTTCACGCCACTGATAGACGACACGCCTGCGGCGAGGACAGGATTAATGATCGTTAAAGCGAGCGATGCTAAACCTGCATATGACAGCAGTTTGGTGTCTTGTTGTTGGCGGACCATATGATGGCCCTGAACATGTGCGATCTCATGTCCGAGGACACTTGCGAGCTCATCATCGCTCCGTACCCGCTGGATCAACCCTGAATGAACGTAAATATATCCGCCAGGAGCGGCAAATGCGTTTATATGCGACTCTTGAAGGACCGCAAAGTTATAGGTGAACTCCGCATTCTCTAAGTGCGCAACGATCTGTTGACCTATGCGTTGGACGTAGCGGCGAACTGTCGGGTCCCGTACTAGTGGCAACTGGGCTTGAACAACCAGAGAGAACTTGCGTCCGGTCGTAACCTCACCCTCATCAGACGCCCCCAGGGTGGTTGAGAAAAAGAGGAATATTGTCAGAGGAATAAGGAGAAGACGCCAATAGCTCATGGCTCGCACGCTACCATGAGGAGAGCGAAAGACAAGACCGCGTGGACCTCCTCTGTCTGTGAACGCTTGAGGCTAGAAAGGAAAACGAGTAGGGTAGTACACATGAATACCACACGCCTGAAGTTGTTCTTTTCTGTTGCAATAACGGTCTGGTGGCTTAGCAGTAGCGGATGCACCAGCACCCAAGCAGTAAAGCCTTCTTCTCTACCGCAGAGTACTACGGCTCTCTTCGACGAAGAGGCGCCGCCATCATCGAGCAAGACACTGATCGATACTGAGACATTTACTGCGTTCTGTGATCGTGCGTGAAAAACTGCAGAGTGAGTCGACGAGGATCAGCCGGCCAGAGAAAAGGCCGGCTGATCAGTAGAGAGTAGGAGTGAAGCTATCAGAGTTATTTCTTACTTGCCGAGCGCGCTACGTAGGGCTTGCACCGCTTTAGCAGCATTTGCGGCAGAGTTCGCACGACTTAACTGTGACAACGCGTCACGCTCTGCACCGCTGATGCCGGCTTGTTTTTGCGCGGCAGCGTCTTTGAGCAGCTGCTGAAGTCCTCCTGAGGTGCCTCCTCCGCCTTTAGACGAACCTAACAAGTTGCGTACTTTGGGATTTGCGAGCAGGTACAGATCCTGCGGATCAAGCTTCAGTGCAGTCGAAAGTTTTTCCACGACCTTCTGGCTCGGATGGCGCATGCCTCGCTCGAGATAGCCAATATAATTTGCTTTGACGTTGACTTTTTTCGCGACCATCTCTTGCGTGAGTCCTAGCTCATGACGCCGCTCTTCAACGATTCGCCCAAAACTCTTATCTGCCATGATAAATTCCTCCTTGCTCTCTTCTCTACCACTTGAAGTGTTCTCACTACTAGCATACTTTTCCTAGTGTGCAAACTATATTTTCGGACCCTGCGAAGCGAAAAGTGGACGAACTGTGAGAGCGATTGGAGAATACCCCGCTGTGACATAACCGGGAGTTTCTTGAGCGCGAAAAGCAAAAAGCCCACAAGGATGTGGGCTTTTTTGCGGGATGGTCGCACGGTGACTCGAACACCGGACCTCTTGCATGTGAGGCAAGCGCTCTAACCGACTGAGCTATGCGACCGTAACCGCCTGCTTATCATGGGAGGAACAGCAAGGTAAGAGGGCCACGAAGACACAGAAAGTAACCTTTGCGGGAAAAACTTCACGCCGTATTTTTCCATTTCTCCATCGTCAGGCGGAAGCTGAACTCTCCTTTGTGGAGGATGATTTCTCTTTTGTCGAAGTTGAGCTCTCTTTTGTCGACAAACTGGCTGTGGTGTCAGACGAAGCACTGGACGAAGATGCCTCTTTGGTATCACTAGAAGATTTGCCGTCAGATGACTTATTGTCGTTACTGCCGCTGTTCTTACCTGAGCCGTTCTTAGCATAATCGGTCATGTACCAACCGCTACCCTTAAGATGGAACGCAGAGTGGGAGATGAGCTTGGTTACTCTCGCGCCGCAGGTGGGACATTTCTTCAGTGGTTCTTCGGTCATCCGCTGCGTGATCTCAAAATCGCCACATTTCTTACAGGAATACTCGTAAATCGGCATAGGGCTTACCCTCTCTAATTGTACGTATGAGTTTTCTAAAAACGCTAATCATCTCGGTTTTTTTTGTCAACCCGTCGATTGTGAGCACCTGCCATCTACTTCAGTTGGCGAGAAAGGTCGAACAAGCTCTGCACAAGAAAGGCTTCGAGGAAATACAGTCCGAGAATAAGAATGAGCGGTGAGAAATCCACTCCGCCAAAACTTGCAGGGATAAGGCGGCGAATACGATATAGTACAGGGTCTGTCGCGTTATGCAAAAATCGTACGATTGGGTTATAGGGATCAGGACTGACCCAGGAAATCACCGCACGAGCGATGACAATCCAGGTATAGAAACGGATGAGCATGCCGAGGACTTGCGCAAGCGCAATGAGCAAATTGCCAAAAATAAACATGTCGACTCCTTACCCTTGTCCGAGTTCTTTCGAGCGATGGGTAGCGGCGGTAACCCCGGCTACGACCGTATCAGTGAAGCCACCTTCGGCTAACCGAGATAACCCAGCCAAAGTAGTTCCACCAGGGGAGGTAACCATGTCACGCAGTTCCTTCGGAGTTTTTCCTGTCTCTTTGAGCATCGCAACCGCACCCTCGATTGTTTGATAGGTCAGCTGAGTAGCGACTTTAGTATCGAGCCCAGCCTGAACCCCTCCTGTAATTAACGCTTCAGCAAACAAATAGACATAAGCTGGTCCACTGCCACTCAGTCCGGTGACTGGATCCATTAAAGTTTCGTCTTTGACTGCAAGCGCCTCACCGACTCCACGAAACATGCTTACTGTGAGCTTCTCATCCTTGGGCTTGGCATTGCTTCCGCGAACGACAACCGCGATTCCTTTGCCAAGAAGAGCGGGTGTGTTCGGCATTACTCGGACAACACGAGCTTTCCCGCCGAGCCCGTTCTCCAAGCGGCGCAGTGTCACTCCCGCAGCAATAGAAATAAACAGTTTGGCTTTTGTCACCTCGGATTGAATTTCGGCCAAGACTTGATCGAGGATTTGCGGCTTAACGGCCAGCACGATAGTCTGTGCTTCGCGTACGACTTCACGATTATTGGCAGTGCCGCCGACCTTATACGCTTTCTTCAGCTTCTTGAGCTGGGCTGGAACAGAGTCGCTCGCCACAATCTCCTTGGGTTTATAGAGCTTCGCCGCAATCAACCCCTTAATCAACGCGCCTGCCATGTTTCCTGCACCGATAAATCCGAGCTTCGCCATAGTATTCCTCGTTACTGTCGTTCCCCAAAGATCGCCCGTCCGATCCGTACAATCGTTGCCCCTTCTTCGATAGCAACTTGATAATCATCCGTCATGCCCATCGACAATTCACGTAACTCGATGTTGTCGGTCCGGTGCCGTGCATATTGCTCTCGTAACCGCGCCAAGGTCCGAAAGTAGGGACGCGATGCTTCGGCATCTGGTCCAGGAGGCGGAATCGTCATAAGTCCTTCGATACGCACCGCTGATAACGTGCTCACGGCTGTCAGCAGATCTCCGACGAGTTCTGGGAGAATCCCACTCTTGGTGAGTTCACCGCCAAGGTTGACTTCGATCAAGGTTCGTACCGTGGTGCCGAGTTTCGCGGCTTGTCGCTGTAATTCCTGAGCTAAGGCAACACTATCGAGAGAGTGGATCAGCGAGAATAAGCGGATCGCCTCTTTGGCTTTGTTGCGTTGCAAGTGACCAATCAGATGCCAGCGTGCAGGGTCAGGGATGAGAGCAATCTTCTGGCGTGCCTCTTGAACGTAGTTTTCGCCAATGTCTGTTGCCCCAGCGGCTAATGCCGCACACACCGCTTCTGAGCCTTTTGTTTTCGCCGCGCAGACAATCGTGATGTCTTCAATCCGACGGCCACAGCGGCGAGCCACGGTAGTGACGTGAGCGTGAACCCGAGTGTAATTGGCCGCAATATCGATCATGTGAGGTGTATATCTTTTTTGTGATACAACTCAGCGGAACGCAAGACCTCCAGCACTTCATCAATTGGTAGGCCGACGACATTGGCGTACGACCCCTCGACCTTTTCAACCAGGACAGCTCCAATACCTTGCACGGCATAGGCTCCAGCCTTATCAAACGGCTCACCGGTGGCGAGGTATGCTTGAATTTGTTCGTCAGACAGGGGCTTAAAGGTGACTGTAGTGGCTATGATCTGGCGTCTATACTCCTGGCCGTTTGGGTCGAGCAAAATGAACGCGGTCATCACTTGATGGACACGACCGGAGAGGAGACGCAACATCCGGTGTCCATCGGCAGTATCTTTTGGCTTGCCGAGAATCTTATCGTCGACTACGACGATGGTATCAGCACCTAACACCCAGTGTCCTTGATGCTTATTGGCTACATCTTCGGCTTTTGCTGCCGCAACGCGGAGGACATATTCCGCTGGGGCTTCGCCAGTCAGAATGTCTTCATCGGCGTTGCTTGGAACGACGGAGAAGACAACACCCGCTTGTTGAAGTAATTCCCGGCGGCGCGGAGAGGCAGAGGCAAGGATGAGAGAAAGAGCGGAGTTTCGTGGTGTCACAGTTTTATGTGTGTGAAACTTAATACGTAAAAAGGAAGATGTAATACGTGATCCGTAATACGTAAGAAAACGTAAAGCGTAATAATGTGATGGAGGGCCAGTTACGGATTACGCATTGTGTTTTACTTCTTGGCTTTATACCGATTCTTATCGGCAAAAAAATCAATCACAAACGTCCGCTTGTTGAAACGAGCGGAATGCACTGTTCCTTTAGGAATGAAGTAGCTATCACCTTTACGGAAGACATGCTTCTTGCCACCGATTGTAAGTTCCATCTCACCATCGACAACAATACCCCACTGCGCGCCATGCGCATGCGGCGCAACCTCACCGATCGGCGCAATGTCCATAAACACCAACTGATGGTCTTTGGCTTGCGACAACCAGCCTTTTACGCCTTTGAAGGCAATATCGGCCTGCGGCAACGAGGTAATGGTTTTGTGGAATGGCGACTTTGGCATAAAACCTCCAATAAACTAAGGGGAAAAGGCGAAGTGGCGAAGAGGGAAAAAGGAGAAAATTCTCGCTTGTGACTTTCTGAGTTTTTCCTTTTCGCCCTTTCCTCGTTTCCCCTTTTCGCGTGAGCTGATTGCTGATTACTGACCGCTGATTACTCATTTCTTAAAGTGTGGAATCACTTCCGCCCCAAACTGTTTGATACACTCAATCACACGCTCAGGAGAAGGACCAAGCGGAAGGCGAAAACGCATGATGATATAATCCGCTCCAGCCACGTCGACCCACATTTGTAACTGCTCGATACAGTCCTGTGGCGAGCCCATCACCAAATACTTTCTCAGCTTGTCAACCGTGAAGTCTGCTTCCGACTGAAACTCGTCGTTAGATGAGAGCAGCTTCCAGCGATAGTAGAAGAGCATTTCCTGGACCCAGAGCGGGCCAAAGATCGCTTCCGCTTCTTTGCGAGTTGGTGCCACCCAACCGTCACGCATTAAGACCACATATGGCTTCCGACCTGCAGCAGTAGCGTGCTCACGATACAGGTTCGCTTGCGCGCGTAACTTTTCCATTGGTTCCCAGAAAGGTAAGATTCCCCACGCATCACCTAAGCGTCCGGCACGTTTAATCGCTTCATCATAGGCCGCACCAATCCACAACGGCGGGCCACCAAGCTGATAGGGTTTCGGTGTCAACAGAACATCATCAAAGTGAAGACGTTTGCCGTGGTAGGAAAATCGTTCGTGACTGCTCCACGCTTTGCGCAAGAGTTCGACGCTTTCTTCAAAGCGTGAGAAACGCTGGTTGTATGGCTCATTGAAGAGGCGGAAATAATCAGGATGATAGCCAAGGCCGACGCCGAGAATAACGCGGCCTTTCGACATTAAGTCGATCATGGCTACATCCTCAGCTAAGTGCATCGGGTTATAGTAGGGCGGCTGAAGAACGAATGTGCCAATATCAACGTGCTGCGTCCGCACGGCGTAGGCGGCCATCATGATGAGCGGAGGCGGGAACATGGTCTCGGTACGATGATGGCGTTCCGGCAAAAAGATACCATCAAAGCCAGCCTGTTCGGCAGCGATGCCTTCATTTAACAATTGATCGCAAAACTTGGCCGCAGCTTCACGTGAGGGCTCTGGTTGCTCATACGGCCCACCGTGGGTGTCGGGCATATAACCGATCTTCATGACAGCTCCTTATCGAGGCTCTTACGGCCACGGAGTTTCTCATGACTCGTCCGCTCTCGCAAGCAGTTGCGTATACTATCCTCAGGTGGAAAATGAGACACAGGGACGAAACTCATGAGTAAATACAAGGAAATTCGTTCTAGGAGGGAAACGTACTCAGTTCTCATCGTGGAAGACGAACCGATGGCACGGCAACGTCTTGCTGCCGCGCTGACGCAACATCCGCACTTCACCCTGAGTGCAGTTGTTGGTACGTGTGCCGAGGCTCGCGCTGCGTTGGCGGTTGCGCTCCCGCGCGTTCTCCTGGTCGACCTTGGCCTGCCGGATGGGGATGGCATCGAGCTTATTCGCGAAGTAGCCGAGCGAGGACAGGAGGTTGATGTGATGGTCATCACGGTCTTTGGTGATGAAAAACATGTCCTCGCTGCCTTAAAAGCCGGCGCCACCGGCTATCTGCTCAAAGACAGTACGAGCCACGATATTGCTGAGGCCGTGCTCCAACTCATCAACGGTGGATCACCCATTAGTCCATCGATCGCTCGTTACCTGCTCAAGCGCTTTCACCAGGAAGGACCTCCCAAACCTGTCGAAGTGGGCGTGAAAGTGCTGACAGAGCGAGAGCGTGAGGTCTTGAGCCTTATCGTGAAAGGCTTCAGTTACAAAGAGATCGCTAGTCTGCTGACCATGTCTGCACGGACTGTTCCCTCGCATATCAAGAATATCTACCGCAAGCTGGCCGTTCACTCTCGTAGTGAGGCGGTATTTGAGGCTGTCCATAGCGGACTGGTACGGTTTGATAAGTAACGACAGGCTTGGTAGAGAAAAGAAGGAGAGTGCCTGGGATTCTTGCGTATGAGGTACGGAAGTCGATTTGTCGTTTGTGCTTACACCTTTGCCTTTGTCCTGACAGTTACCCGCGGAGGTGCTGAACGAGCTGAGATGACCCCTTTAACGCTAACCTCTGTATGGTTCCTGCTTGCGGAGGATGAAGCCCCACCTGCCGATGATCTGCCGCAATGGCAGCAGCGCCGCTTACCAGATAATTGGAATGAAAGTCAGCCTGGCGTTGGCGGCAATGGCTGGTATCGCGTTGATCTAGAGCTGCCACAAATACCTGAACGATTGTGGGCGGTGTATCTCCCACGCTTGCGGATGAATGCCGCGGTGTTCGTGAACGGCGTATTCATTGGCGATGGTGGCCGCTTCTCTGAACCCATCGCACGCAACTGGAACCGCCCGCTGTATTTTCACATTCCTGCGGGGCTCCTGCGACAGGGGCACAACCAATTACATATTCGTCTCCGTGCTTACGCCAATGTCTATGGTGGCCTTTACGGGCTGCGCGTAGGACCGGACGACACGTTACAGACTGAGTACCGCTGGATGGCATTTCTCAAAACTGACCTGAACCAGGCTTTTATGGTCATGACTATCGTCATGGCGCTCTTCCTCGGCACCTTATGGTTACGCTGGCGTACGGACTCGACCTACGGCTGGATGGCAGTAACGATGCTGTTCTGGGCAGCCAACAGTATGCATTTTTTCGTGCGCGATCTTCCCCTCTCAACGTGGTGGTGGGAATGGTCTGCGCAAGTCGGGACGGACTGTTTTGCAGTGTTGCTTGCGATCTCGGTCTCCCGCTTCTTAGGACTCCGACGGCCACGGCTCGAAGGACTCATGGCCGCCTACGTCGTTCTTACTGGCATCGTACTGTCACAGGTTGAACTAGACCGCATGCTGGCTGTGGCCAACATGTTTCACCTTGGTGCAGTGGCGACCGGAGGCTATATGGTGGCACTGCTGCTTTGGGCTTCCTGGCAGCGCCAGTTCTGTGGCGATACCGTAGTACTCACTGTTGGTGTTGTGGTGCAATCCTGTCTTGGTGTTCACGATTGGCTCCTCCAACTGGGACTGTGGCAGCATGATCATTGGTATCTGATGCACTATGCCAGTCCGCTGTTGTTTATGGTGTTCACGTGGGTGCTCACCTCACGCTTTGTGCAGGCGTTACGTCAGTCTGAAGCGCTCAATCGAGAACTTGAGCGGCGGGTGGAAGAGAAACACCGGGAGTTAGAGGCCGGCTACCGCCAACTCCGCGAACTCGAACAGCGTCAAGCGGTTGCGATAGAACGTGAGCGCATTATGCGCGATCTGCACGACGGCTTAGGTGGTCATCTGGTTTCAGCGTTAGCGATGGCGGAGAAGAGTACCCGCGTGCCTGATCTCGAACGAATATTACGAGAAGCGCTTGACGACTTGCGTTTGGTGATTGATTCGCTTGACTCTGAAAATGACGACTTACTGGTACTGCTCGGTATGGTGCGGGCACGGATCGAACATCGTATGACACATGCCGGTCTACATTTTGACTGGCAGGTGCAAGATGTTCCTCCTATTCCAGGATTCGGCCCAGAAATGGCGTTGCACGTACTTCGCATCGTCCAGGAAACGTTCACGAATATCGTGAAGCATGCTCACGCACGGACCGTGACTGTCTGCACTGGAGAAGGACAGAATGGTGACGACCATCCTGCGGGGGTGTATCTCGAAATTCGCGACGATGGACAAGGCATGCGCAACAGTAGTCATGGCCGCGGCCTGGAGAACATGCGCTACCGTGCACGGCAGATTGGCGGGACGCTCGCTATTGCCTCAGATACACATGGCACCCAAGTGCGCTTGTGGTTGCCGCTGCAGCGTGTGGCCTAACGCGAGCCACGGCGTAATAATTGTGTAGTGCGGCATTGATGCCCGCGCGCAATCTCCAATTTGCAATCTTCAATCTGTAGTCTGCTTGAGCTCGCTTCTGGCAACCGCACCCGCCTCCCATATTTATGGGATCGACAGCAGCCCACCTCTCGGTATTATAGCGGAACTTGCTTTAGCTCCTTAGGAGCAAATCTTCATCAGGAGGGTTGTGTCATGTGGTTATCCCAAAGGCTCCATCCACCGAGAGCACGGCGAAAGCTCTCTGCGTGGCGATGGAAGTTCCTCGCTTTTTCCTTGTGTTCGTTCTTCTTCGTGTCGTCGTCGCTCCCGTGTCATAGTCAAGAGTTTGCCCCTGGAGATCCAGTGGGGTTCATCGATATCCACTTGAACAGTGACCATCTTGTCCCTGGTGACCTGCTAGATTTGAACTACGTTACCAAACCAGGGACCCTCAAGGACTCTGTGGACATCTACTTTGCCGTCTTTCCCCCCGGCAGTTCTTCGTTGTTATTTACGCAACCGGATGGAACACTCCGTGATGTAGCAAAACCTTTTCGCAGTGGAGTGACCATCAAGGACGAGACGACCCGTCTGTATCATCTCTATGTGGTTGACCTCCCCTTTGGCGAGTACACCTGCTACATGGCGTTCCTGCATCACAATGCGTCATTGGGAGATGTCGGAGCCTTTGCTTCTTATATTGCAGTTGCGCGCCTTACCATTGCTGCTCTCTCTGTCGAGCAACAAGCGTTACTCGCGCAGCGAGGGAATCCTGATTTCCTGCTCACGCTGTGGAACGATGCACTCATAAGGAAAGATGAGACCTGGTACTATTACTCCGATAGTCCAACCCAATACGATTTCGTTAACGGCCAGCTAACTACACAAAAAGCGCTGTCAGGTACTGCAGGCGGAATCTCGCCAAAGATTGATCCCGGCCTGTTAACGCCACAAACCACGCTCGCGCAGCTCACTGCGGCATTGGGTGCTCCAATACGGGTTGGTCCCGTTGTTGAAGGCACAACTGATCTCCAGGCAGCAACCTTTGGCGTTGGCCTTGATGTGGTGTTCTTCAAGGGCCGCTTTACCTCGGGGAGGAGCTACGTACCATGAAATACTCACATCTTGCGCAAAAATCGGCCAATTGTCAGCGCTCCTGGTGGTGGAACGAAAGAGGATTGGGTGTTGTTGAGCTTCTCGTGACTGCGGCCATAGTGATAAGTATCGTCTCACTAGTGGGACCTCGTATTAAGAACGGCATCGAGAGCCAGCGGATCCAAGGCTGTCTTGCCACCGCAGTGGCAATCCAGGCGGCGCTGGACCAGACTGCAGATAAGCAAACAGTATTGAATAGCGACAATGCAAAAAAACTCGTCGAGTGTCGAAAAACGGTCCAGGATATAATAAACAACAATGCCAGCCTGGCGAGCGATCCAAGAAGTGATGACGCACTAAAGAAAATTAACACACTAATTCAGCAACTCGAGAACTGTACTGTGACCAGTGTGGCACCTTCCACTAGGCCTGCCGGTGTCAACCAATCGGTCGGTATCACAGCCACGATTCCCATAGGGAAACCGGAACAAGGTGATGATGTGGTTGCCACCGTCACTGCGGATACCGGAGAGACGGCGACGCTGACGCGGGATGCCGGCTTCAACTTCAGCGGAAACATAGTTCTTGACGGAACCAAGCTAACCGACGAAAAGGAGGTCAAGCTCACCCTGGCCCCGAGTGGAACGACTACGGTCTCGTGCCAGGCGACTTTTACCTGGACAAAACCGGTGCCACCAGAAGTGAGGCTTGATGATCCTCCAAGCTCGGTAAAGAAGGGGCAAAAGTTTACTATTTCCTGGCAGGTCAAGAATGCTGATGATGGTAGCGTGAGCATCACCGGCATCGGAGACAGCCTCCCGCTGATCGGCAGTCGACAGCTCTCTATCGAGCAGGACACTACGTTCACGTTGACTGCCAAACGTGGCGCTCTCAGTGCTTCCTCAAACCCGCAGACCGTGAAAGTGCAAGCGGAGATGCAAGCGGGGAAATTCTCCATTCAATTCGGTAGTGGTCTGGCCGACCAGGATGTTACCGAAGACGAGGTGGTCGTCGCTGGCAGTGTAACGCCGAAGCCGCCGGACGGGACTACAGTTACACTCGGTGTCAACGGCGAGCCTGTACTATCTGTACCGACGAGCAACGGGATTTTTAGCGGCCGGGTCGCACTCAAGAACAAAGTGACGCGCGGGGATTTACGGTTGACCAGTACCGGCTTGTTTGTCTTCCAATGTGGCCCTACGAGTACCCCGATCGTGATTGACAATGAAAAACCAAGAAACTCGCTAGGGAATGTAATTACGGCAGGAATTGCAGTGCCGGGCGGAAGCGTCGAGAGTAATATCGCCACACAAGTAGTGTATCATGCAGCCAAGGTCACAGGTGGTTCGCTTTACTGGACTGGCTCCTGTCCTGGACCGCCGGAAACCCTCTCGAGTGGATATGTGTTGCGCGGAGGAAGCAGTCGAGAAATAGGGCAGGTACCGTGTGGCAGTCCCTGCGGGGTGCGAACGGACTGTACAGCGGAGTCGCACGTGCGTGTGGAGACGACGGTCGGGACGCTGGTCGCTGACGGAACTTGGAGAATAGACATTCAGCCGTAAACTCCTGTTAGTTTGGAGTGGATGATGGCAGTCGCGAGCCTCCTGCACAGTGGTGCTGTCGCCAGCTGAGGAATGTGAGCGGATCATGCAAGATCTCTACGATGGCCTGGGCGGACACTTAGTCTCCGCCTTGGCGCTCGTTGAGCATAATAGTCAGGGAGTTGTGATCGAACAGACCTTATACGACGTGCTGGACGATTTGCTGTTAGTGATCGACTGTAAAAATCTGGACGTGATGTGACAGACAGTGTCAGAACACCTCACCCTGCATTCATCGTGACCCGTACGAGAGTGTCATCCTGAGCCCTTCGACAGGCTCAAGATAAACTCTGCGAAGGATCTCTCAAAAAAGAGACTCTTCGGCGTACTGCTTGCTCAGAATGACATTCATGGCGGTCCGGACTAACTCTGACTGTTTCTGACGTCTCCGATTCCCCCGACGAAGTACTCGATGAGAAACGTTTTGACGATCTGAACATCAAAGAAGCCATAGGCGGTGCAATTCAACCTGCACCCTTAGCAACACTGCAAGTTTCTTTGAGAGATGTTTCTATGCAACGACAAACAATCATTGCTGGAACTGGGTTGTGCCTCCTTCGGCAGGAGTGGCTTTTTATCAATACCGCCCTTAACCAACTAGCCCTTCTCATAATAAACGCGCTCTGAGTCAATGAGCCGTTGATTTTGATGCCTTGTCACACCACGTCCAGATTTTTACATCTCACCTGTGCAACAGGTCCTGACCACTGACGAAAGCCAGGGCCCGCGCCCCCGCCTCAGTCCGGTTCCAGACGCCCAGTTTAACATAAATATGTTCCAGGTGTTTCTTCACTGTCGGCTCACTGATCCTCAGCAGCACCCCGATCGCGTAGTTCGACCGTCCCTGAGCCACCCAGGCCAGCACCTCGGCCTCCCTCCGCGTCAGCCCCAGGGGCTCCAGGGCCGCAGGCGACAGCGTCGTCCGTTGTTCCTCCAACAATAACAAGTACCGCTCGCCCTCGGCTAGCATTCGCACCACCAGTCGCTTCCCTTCCCGTTCCACTACCAACGGCTCGCGTGTGGAGGGTATTGCGTCAGTACCCAGCAGGAGAGCCTCCTGGTGTCTGAACCAGCGTTCCAGCGCCGCAGGCAGGGTGTCGGTCAGCCCAGCCGGGCCACTGAAGTATGTCTCTACCCACTGCTGGGCCCGAGCAGTCATCAGCTGCACACGCCCATTTTGGCTCAGGACGATTATCCCTTGATCCAGCTTCTCCACGCCCTGCTTGACCAGCGCCAGCTCTTGCTGCATGCGGGTGACCACCTCGGCGTTGCGGTAGGTCTGGCTGAGGTGGGGGCGGAGCAGGTTGAGTAGTAGTCGCTCGCGCTCGGAGAAGTTCCGCTGGCTCCGGTGGAGACCCATTCCGATCACGCCGGTCGGAGACACGGAGAGTGCGAACGACATCACGTCCTCCACCTCCATGCGGCGAAAGAACTCGTTATACAGCCCCAGGCGGTGGAACCGACTTTGCGCGAGGAAGTCCGAGATCTTGAACGCCCGGCCGTCCTGCGTCCGCAGGTTGTAGGTGAGCACCGGGTGCTCGCTCATGTACTGCGCCCAGATCCGTGCCCAGAAGGCAGTACCGAGCTCGGGGGGGTCCACCCAGTTCTCTGACGTCGCCTGCGCGGGGTTCATCTCATGATACGTGGTCATCTCAGCGGGGACAACCTTGGGGAGCGTTGAGATGAGCCGGGAGCGAAAGGTGTGAAGATCACAAACAGTGTAAATCTCTCTCAGGAATTCCAGGACAGCATGGAAGTCTTGCTGGGTTAAGTGTTCCATCGGTACTAGTGCTCCTGAGCCTGCTGGGGGCAAGACACATACGTCGAAAGACGTATCGACGCTAGGCCGGCCACAAGGGTATGTCAAGATGCAAACCCAGAGCACGCGCGCTCCCGCGCACGTGCAGGAACTCGCAATAGCCGTGTACGAGCGCGAACACGAGATTATCAGGATGGCAGCCACCAAGGAGGACAGTGTATGCGAAATTGTAGGAATCTGTTTCTCGGAATGTTCATCAGTGAGAGGATTGGCTTGTTGGAGGTGGCCACTGTGGGATTCGCTGCATCACCAACTTCCTGTGGCAATAGTGTCTTAGATAGGAAAGAGTAGACCTGACCCTACGCTTACTATTTGATTTTTCATTCATCACTCTGTCTTGCCATCCCATATTTATGGGATGGACAGCTCGACAACCTTTAAGCTTAATACGTGTTTACGTAGCAGAGGAAAGAGTAATAGCAAAAAAGGGAAAGAAAGCAATGAAAACGACGGTGTGACGACTTATCAAGATCCTGCCCCAAGGAAAAAAACAACAAAGGAGGACCCCAATGCGAATAGCTCTCATTAGACAGAAGATTAATCTCACTCTTGCCAGCTTGTTGTTGTCCTGCGCCCTCTTTGCTGGTCCAGCGACAGCCCAGCAGGGAGATGCTACACAATGGATCGCCCTAATCGACAACCAGATTGCTCAATGGAACTACTACCTCAGCGATTTGTATCGGTATGTCAAACAAGACCCGAACTTATCAATGCGCTATAACAGCGACCCTAACTACAAGGCGCAGTATGATGCGTGGGTAAATTATGAGTGGCAACGAGGGCAACAGGCTATTCAGCAGCTACAGTCTCAGCGTCAGCAGGCTATGCAGCAGACTCAACCGAGTGAACTTGAACGTTCCCTTTTCCCTCCATCCGGGCCGCAGGGAGGACAAACAACGTCAG
>Ga0081539_10001525_pt1 | contig 38837 bp, 46 predicted proteins | sample TabmetS4T2R2_FD_71023 | JGI IMG/M metagenome (GOLD analysis project Ga0081539, IMG submission 71023) | Tabebuia heterophylla rhizosphere microbial communities from the University of Puerto Rico - S4T2R2 | ecosystem: Host-associated > Plants > Roots > Rhizosphere ... | reverse complement strand
CCACGGACACCAATGACCGCGATGAAACGTCATCGCGAGCGGTCCTTGCGCGAGCAGGTTTTCCAGGCTGACCAGGCGCCCGGACTCGTCGGGCAGCAGGAACGGCGGCATCGCCTCGCCGGGTTTCGGCGCGCTCTCGCCGGCGCCGCTCTGCGCCAGGCGCGCCACCAGCCGGTTCACCGCCTCGGCATAGCTCGGCAGATGCGTCGTGATCGCGTCCGAGTAAGTGGCGAGCCGCGTCGCCAACGAAGCATCCATGTCCCGGCACTGGACGAGGATCTCGGCAAGGGCGGAACGGGCGGTCATCGGGTTGGGCGCATGTTGCTCATGCTAGCGTACGTAGTGGGCGGTGACATCACCGTAAAGCAGGGTTCGGCTATCGAAACAATCGCGGCAGCCTATCGCGATAGGGCGCACGCGTCGCGGATGGGCTCGCCGGACCGTGGACCCTGTTGCGCCGATTTGTTAACTCGACGGCACTTGCTTGGCCCCAGATGGCTGCTCATGATGAGCGCGAGATCGGCTCGATCCCGGCCCCACGTGCCGCAATAATCAATCGGAGGAATTGCAATGACGTTGAAAACAACCCGCCGTTCCGCGCTGCTGGCCGGGACCGCGGCGACGGTCGCGATCGGCATGCCGTGGATTGCCAAGGGGGCGGCCGAATTCCAGCTCAAATACGCCAACAACTCACCGGTCACGCATCCGCTCAACATTCGCATCACCGAAGCCGTCGAGCGCATCAAGAAGGAGAGCAACGGCCGGGTCGAGATCCAGATCTTCCCGAACAATCAGCTCGGCTCCGACACCGACATGCTGAGCCAGCTGCGCTCCGGCGCGATCGAGTTCTTCACGCTGTCCGGCCTGATCCTCGCGACCCTCGTGCCGGTCGCCTCGATCAACGGGGTCGGCTTCGTCTGGGAGAATTATTCCAAGGTCTGGCCGGCAATGGACGGCGAACTCGGTGCCTATATCCGCAAGCAGATCGAGAAGGCCGGCCTCTACGCGATGGAGAAGCAGTACGACAACGGCTATCGGCAGATGACGTCGTCGACACGCAAGATTACCGGCCCGGACGACCTCAGAGGGTTCAAGATCCGTGTCCCGCCGAGCCCGCTCTGGACCTCGATGTTCAAGGCCTTCGACGCGGCGCCGATGACCATCAACTTCTCCGAGGTCTATTCGGCGCTGCAGACCAAGGTCGCGGAGGGCCAGGAGAACCCGCTCTCCATCATCTTCTTCGCCAAGTTGTTCGAGGTGCAGAAGTATCTCGCTGAGACCAACCACATGTGGGACGGTTTCTGGTTCCTCGCCAACGGCAAGATGTGGAATGGGCTGCCGGCCGACGTGCGCGACCTCATCTCCAAGAACCTGAACGCGTCGGCGATCCAGCAGCGCGAGGACATCGCCAAGCAGAACGCGACGTTCAAGAAGGACCTGACCGAGAAGGGAATGGAGTTCTTTCCCGTCGACCAGAAGCCGTTCCGCGCCAAGCTGGAGCAGGCCGGCTTCTACAAGGAATGGCGCGGCAAGTACGGCGAAGAGGCCTGGGCCGTGCTCGAGAAATACACCGGCAAGATCGCGTAACGATCTCGCCATGGAGATCGCCACAACCGGGGAGGCCGTGCCGGCCTCCTCATTCGCGTCTGCGGCCGCACGCCTCGAGGCCTGGCTCGGTCACCTCGTCGAAATTCCGGTCGCGCTGCTGACCGCGATCGAGGTGGTGATCCTGTTCGCGGGCGTCGTCTCGCGCTACGTGTTCCGCAGCCCGTTCGTGTGGTCCGACGAGCTCGCCTCGATCCTGTTTCTCTGGCTCGCGATGCTCGGCGCCGTGGTGGCGTTCCGCCGCAGCGAGCACATGCGCATGTCCACCCTGGTCGCACGCGCGTCACCGAAATGGCGCGTCTTCTTCGAGGCCTTCGCGGTGGCGCTCGCGGTCGCGTTCCTGGTGCTGATCCTGCACCCGACGCTCGAATATGCGATCGACGAGGCGCTGGTGGTCACGCCGGCGTTGGAAATTCCGAACGTCTGGCGCGCTTCGGCGCTCCCGGTCGGCTGCGCCCTGATGCTGCTGTTCGCGGTGCTGCGGCTCGCGCGCACCGGCGGCCTCGGGCAGATCCTGCTCGCACTGCTGGTGATCGCGGCGATCGGCGTCGGGCTATGGCTGCTCAAGCCGGTGTTCGCCGCGATGGGCAACTACAAGCTCATCGTGTTCTTCATCCTGCTGGTCGGGGCGGGCGTGCTCGCGGGCGCGCCGATCGCGTTCGTGTTCGCGATCTCGACCTTTGCGTTTCTCGCGATCACGACGCGCACGCCTTTGACCGTGGTGGTGAGCCGCATCGACGAAGGCATGAGTCATCTCATCCTGTTGTCCGTGCCGCTGTTCGTGTTCCTCGGCCTTTTGATCGAAGCGACCGGCATGGCGCGCGCGATGGTCGATTTCCTCGCGACGCTGCTCGGGCATGTGCGCGGCGGGCTCTCCTACGTGCTGCTCGGCGCGATGTATCTGGTGTCCGGCATTTCCGGCTCCAAGGCGGCCGACATGGCGGCAGTCGCGCCGGTGCTGTTTCCCGAGATGAAGCAGCGCGGCGCCAAGCCGGGCGAGCTGGTCGCGCTCTTGTCGACCTCCGGCGCGATGTCGGAAACGATTCCGCCAAGCCTCGTGCTGATCACGATCGGCTCGGTCACTGGCGTATCGATCGCAGCGCTGTTCAATGGCGGGCTGTTGCCCGCGCTGGTGCTCGCGCTCGCGCTTTGCGTCATCGTGTGGTGGCGCTATCGCGATGACGATCTGGGCGGCGTCACGCGCGCGACCTGGGGACAGGTCGGGCGCGCCTTCCTGATCGCACTGCCGGGTCTCGCGCTGCCGTTTCTCATCCGTGCGGCCGTGGTCGAGGGAGTCGCGACCGCGACCGAAGTCTCCACGATAGGCATTGCCTATACGATCATTGTCTGTCTCGTGCTGACGCGCAGCTTCCCGGTGGCGCGCCTGATGCCGATGCTGATCGACACCGCCTCGCTGTGCGGCGCGATCCTGCTGATCATCGGCGCCGCCACCGCGATGGCCTGGGCGCTGACGCAATCCGGTTTCTCGCGCGATCTCGCCGCCGCCATGCAGGGACTGCCGGGCGGCAAGTTCAGCTTCATGATCGTGTCGATCGTCGCCTTCGTGGTTCTCGGCTCGGTGCTCGAGGGCATTCCGGCGATCGTGCTGTTCGGACCGTTGCTGTTTCCGATCGCACGTCAGGTCGGAATTCACGAAGTTCACTACGCGATGGTCGTGATCCTCGCGATGGGCATAGGTTTGTTCGCGCCGCCGTTCGGCGTCGGCTACTACGCCGCCTGCGCGATCGGGCGGGTCAATCCCGACGAAGGTATCAGGCCGATTTGGCCTTACCTTTTGGCATTACTGATCGGCTTGCTGGTGGTCGCGGCCATTCCGTGGTTTTCGATCGGCTTTTTGTGACGTTGCCGAAAGTTAAGACCGCCCGCTCATATATTACGCATTGTTAACTTGCCCGAAGCGCCGACGCGTGGCGAGATACGCGTGCGTCTGCTGGTGCGCAATCGTCGCCCCCGCGTATCAGTAGAAGCGAATTGCGGGATCGTGCTTCGGTGCGGTCCCGCTTTCGTTTTTGGGTCCTCTGCTCGCATGATCTGGTCCGAAAACCGGTGCCCACCCCGCATCACGTGCGGGGCAGGCCTTTTCGGGATCATGCTCAATGCTCAACGCGTATTCGGTGGCGCGACATCGACGCCGACCAGTCCGGCCTCTGCGATCGCGTTCGCGATCAGGCCGGAGGCGCGCGCCTCGTCGATCAAGCTGTTGATGATCGCAAGACGTGCCGCGCTCCCTTTCGGAACGATCACGGCCTGCTCGACGCCATAGAAATTATCCGGCACGAGCCGAAGACCCGGCGTTTTCTTCGCGGCTTCGGACAGCCGCATGCGATTGCCCGCATAGGCATCGAGCTCGCCCGCGCGCAAAGCCTCGATGACGCCATCGCCGATCCCGCCTTCGTTGCGCACGAGCGTCGCGGCTTTCAGCGTGCGGGTGAGGAAATAATCGCCGGCATCGCGCGCGCCGACGCCGATGCGCACGCCGGGGCGGTCGACGTCGGCAATCGATTTAATCGGCGAATTCTCCACCACCACGTAGGTGTTCTGCGCGAGCGCGTAGTTCTGCGAGAAATCGACCTGCGCGGCACGTACCGCGTCGAAGGCCAGAAAGCCGATATCAGCCTGGCCGCTCTTCACCGCTTCGAGCACGCCCTCGACGCCCTTCGCGCCCGTGATGGTGAGGGCGACGCCGGCGCGCTGGGCGAGCGCCGCGGTGACCGCGGCAGCCGGCCCGCGGACCTCTTTCGTTGCCGGATCGACGGAGGCCTGTACCGGATTGGTGGCGATGTAGGCGGCGCGCAACGTGCCGGTCGGCGCGAGGTCAGTGACCAGATCGCCGGCAACCGCAGCCGTCGTGAGGGCGACGAGGAGGAGGGCGACGGGCTTCAGCACGGTTCATCTCCGCTGTGGCGCCACAATGTATAGGTTCCCTACCATGGAACTTGGGAGGCGGTGCGGCGTTCCCAGCGTATCACTGGTCCGCACGGGGGTGGCACATGACGGCATCATTGCTCATCAACATTCTGATCACGTTTCTGGTCATCATTCTGGTCCTCTATCTGATCAACCTGCTGCCGATCGCCGGGCGCGCAAAACAGATCGTGCGCGTCATCGTGATCGTCATCGGCGTGCTGGCGCTGCTGAAGTACATCGCGGTGTTCTGATCAGCTTTCGGAACGCGGTTGCGGCCCAGTCCGTTGACTGGGTGGAGGATGGCGCATGCCCGATCCCACCCGTCCGACGCCTGAGCAGCAGCCGCCGCAACCGCTCACCGACCCGGTGGTGCCGCCGCTGCGCGATCCGCCGGCCGGACCCTATCGCGATCCGGTGCCGCCGCAGCCGAGCGATCCGCAGCACAAGCCGTTGCGCGATCCCGACCCGCCGCCGGACAAGGATCCGCCCGGCGCCCGGCGGGGCGCGCTTTTACGGCGGAGACATCACAGCCGCACCGTCCGTAACCGCAGCGCATTCCCGACCACGCTGACCGACGACAGCGCCATCGCGGCGGCGCCGATGATCGGCGAGAGCAGGATGCCGAAGAACGGATAGAGCACGCCCGCCGCGATCGGCACGCCGGCCGCGTTGTAGATGAAGGCGAAGAACAGGTTCTGCCGGATATTGCGCATCACTGCCTGGCTGAGCCGGCGCGCGCGCACGATGCCGGTAAGATCGCCGCGCAGCAGCGTGATGCCGGCGCTCTCGATCGCCACATCCGTGCCGGTCCCCATCGCGATGCCGACCTCGGCGGCGGCGAGCGCCGGCGCGTCGTTGACGCCATCGCCCGCCATGGCAACGACCCGGCCCGCGCGGCGCAGCTTCTCGATCACGGCGCTCTTCTGATCCGGCAGCACCTCGGCCTCGACTTCGGTGATGCCGAGCCGGCGTGCCACCGCCTGCGCGGTGGTGCGATTGTCGCCGGTCAGCATCACGACATGGATGCCTTCATCCGCGAGCGCGCTCAACGCCGCCGCGGTTGTCGCCTTGACCGGGTCGGCGATCGCGATCGCACCCGCGAGCTCGCCGTCGACTGCGACGAAGATCGCCGTCGCGCCGTCGCGCCGCATCTCCTCGGCGCGTGCCTCGAGCGCCGCGGTGGCAATGCCGAGCTCGCCAAGAAACCTGGCATTGCCGAGAACGATGCGTTTGCGCTCGACCATGCCGATCGCGCCCTTGCCGGTCGGCGAGTCGAAGCCCATCACTTTGGAAAGCGCGACGGCGCGCTCTTGTGCGGCCGCAACGATCGCGCGGGCGAGGGGATGCTCGCTCGCCTGCTCGACGCTGGCGGCAAGGCGCAGCACGGTATCTTCATCGAAGCCCTCGGCGGCGGCGATCGCGACCACCTTCGGCTTGCCCTCCGTGAGCGTGCCGGTCTTGTCGACCACCAGCGTGTCGACCTTTTCCATGCGCTCCAGCGCCTCGGCGTTCTTGATCAGCACGCCGAGGCTCGCGCCGCGGCCGACGCCGACCATGATCGACATCGGCGTCGCGAGGCCGAGCGCGCAGGGGCAGGCGATGATCAGTACGGTCACAGCGGCGACCATGGCGTAGGAGAAGCGCGGGTCCGGCCCGAACGTCGCCCAGGCCGCGAACGCCGCGATGGCGATCAGGATCACCAACGGCACGAACCAGCCCGAGACCTGATCGGCGAGCCGCTGGATCGGCGCGCGCGAACGTTGCGCCTGCGCCACCATCTGGACGATCTGCGACAGCATGGTATCGCGGCCGACCTTCTCGGCGCGCATCAGGAAGCTGCCGGTCGTGTTCAAGGTCCCGCCGATCAGCTTGGCACCGGTCTCCTTGGTCACCGGCATCGACTCGCCCGTCACCATCGACTCATCGAGCGAGGAGCGGCCCTCGGTCAGGACGCCGTCGACCGGCACTTTCTCGCCCGGGCGCACCCGCAAGATGTCACCGACCGCGACGGCATCGAGCGCGATCTCCTCTTCGCTGCCGTCGGTGCCGACGCGCCGGGCGGTGCGCGGCGCGAGATTGATCAGCGCCTTGATCGCGCCGGAGGTCTGGTCGCGCGCGCGCAGCTCGAGCACCTGGCCGAGCAGCACCAGCACCGTGATGACGGCGGCAGCCTCGAAATAGGTCGCGACCGCGCCGGAGTGGCCGCGCAAGGCGTCGGGGAAGAGGCCGGGCGCCAAAGTCGCGACCAGGCTGTAGAGATAAGCGACGCCGGTCCCCATCGCGATCAGCGTGAACATGTTGAGATTGCGCGTGACGACCGACTGCCAGCCGCGCACGAAGAACGGCCAGCCGGCCCACAGCACCGCCGGCGTCGCGAAGGCGAACTGGATCCAGTTCGACAGCTGCTGATCGATGAACCCATGCCGGCCGGCGAGATGCGCGCCCATCTCGAGCACGACGAGCGGCACGCTCAGCGCAAGGCCGATCCAGAAGCGCCGGCGCATGTCGGCGAGCTCGGGGTTGGGCCCGGTGTCGGCGGTCGCGAGCTCCGGCTCGAGCGCCATGCCGCAGATCGGGCAATTGCCGGGACCGACTTGCCGGATCTCCGGATGCATCGGGCAGGTATAGATCGTGCCTTCCGGCACCGGCTCGGCCGCGCGCGCCGTTTTGTCGAGGTACTTTTCGGGATCGGCCGCGAACTTGGTGCGGCAACCGGCCGAGCAGAAATAGTAGGTGTGGCCCTTGTACTCGTGCCGGTGTTTGGCCGTATGCGGATCCACCGTCATACCGCAGACCGGATCGAGCACGCCGCCGCTCGCCGGGGCGGCATGGTCATGGCCGTGATGCGCGTCGCCTTGATGATCGTGGCCGTGATGGTCGTGGCCGTGAGGTTCGTCGGTCATAATCGTTCTTCTTGATACAGTTACCCCGTAGGGGTATATAAGCCGCATGAGAGCTGAAGCCAAGTCCACATCATTGAAACGTCTGAAGCGGATCGAGGGCCAGGTGCGCGGCCTTGCGCGCATGGTCGAGGACGACCGCTACTGCATCGATATCGTGACGCAGATCGGCGCGGTGCGGGCGGCGCTGCGCAAGGTCGAGGAAGAGGTGCTGCGCGACCATGTCGGGCATTGCGTCGAGGGAGCGATTGCGTCTGGCAACAAGAGCCAGCAGCGGCGTAAGATTGCCGAGCTGATGGACGTGTTCAGCCGGGCGGACCGCTGATGGCGAAGACAGGCAGGAAGTCGAAAGCGCCGCGAGCCAAGGCGAAGTCGAAGACCAAGAAGGCCAAGTCAAGCAAGTCCAAGGCCGCGCCAGCGAAGCGCAAGGCCCGCGCCGCGGCGTTGATCAAGATCAAGCGCGCCTATGATCCGCCCGAGACGAGCGACGGGCTGCGCATCCTGATCGATCGGCTCTGGCCGCGCGGCATGCCCAAATCCAAGCTGACGCTCGATGCCTGGGTGAAGCATCTCTCGCCGAGCAACGGCCTGCGCAAGTGGTATCAGCACGATCCGGAAAAATTCGCCGAATTCCGCAAGCGCTATCGCGCCGAGCTCGACGCGCAGGGGCAGGGGCTCGATGAGCTGCGTGCCACCGTGAAGGGCCGCACGGTCACGTTGCTGACGTCGACCAAAGAGCTCGACCTCAGCCACGCCACGGTGCTGCGCGAATTGTTGAATTGAAAGGTCGCAAACGCGCGTGAACGCTCTTCAGCGCGGCGAGGTCGGCCCTGCGTCGCAGGGACGATAGCGGCCATAGCCTTCATCGGTGAAGCATTGCCATGGCGCGGCCCAGGGCGGACGCGGGCCCGGACGATAGTAGGCCGCATAGGGATCGGGCGCGGCGTAGGGCACGACCGCGGCGTGATGCCGAACCGTTCTCACCTTGTGCTTCGATTTGTGGGCCGCTGCCGCGTTGGCGCTTACGGCAAGCATGATCGCGGCGATCAAGAGTTTGTTCATCAGGTGCTCCGGCACGTTGCCGCCAGACTAACATCGGATCAGCCCGATGTTTCCACGATCGCATGGCCACACGATGATTTGAGAGAGGCCGGCCGGCTCTGCGAGGCGTCTAGCCGTATCGCGTCCGCGCCAGCTTCGCGCCATCGCCCAGCGCCTTGAGCTTCGCCATCGCGATATCGCGCCGCATCGGCGCCATGCCGCAATTGGTGCTCGGAATGATCTTGTCCTTCGCGACGCATTTCATCGCTTCGCCGATCACGGCCGCGACATCCTCGGCGCTCTCGACCGCATCGCTCGCCACGTCGATCACCCCGACCTGCACCTCCTTGCCGTCGAGCAGTTTGAGCAGGCTCATCGGCACCTTGGAATTGCGGCACTCGAGCGAGACCTGATCGATCCGGCTTTTGGCGAGCACCGGAAAGGTCTGTTCGTATTGCCGCCACTCGCTGCCGAGCGTCGCCTTCCAGTCGACATTCGCCTTGATGCCGTAGCCATAGCAGATGTGCACGGCGGTCTTGGCGGTCACGCCCTCGATCGCCCGGTGCAGCGCTTCGATGCCCCAGCCGGCGACCTCGTCCATGTAGACATTGAACGCCGGCTCATCGAATTGGATCACATCCACCCCGTCGGCCACGAGCGCGCGCGCCTCGCTGTTGAGCAATCCGGCAAACGCCAACGCCATCTTCACCCGGTCCCCGTAGTGACGGTCGGCGACCGTGTCGACGATCGTCATCGGCCCCGGCATGGTGATCTTCAGCTTCTTGTTGGTGTGCGCACGCGCCAGCTTTGCTTCGGTCGCGTGCACGCGGCCCTTCAGGCGCAATTCACCGATCACCTGCGGCACCATCGCTTTGTAGCGATCGGCGCGAATGCCCATCTCGACCTTGTGGGCGAAATCGATGCCGTCGACATATTCAAGAAAGCCGTGCACGAAATGCTGGCGCGACATCTCGCCATCGGTGACGCAGTCGATGCCGGCATCCTCTTGCTCTTTCAGCGCAAGCAGCGTCGCGTCGATCTTGGCGCTTGCGAGCTCGTCCCCTTGCGGCCGCCATTGCGGCCAGAGCTTGTTCGGCTCGGCCAGCCAGGACGGCTTCGGCAGGCTGCCGGCGATGGTGGTCTCGAACATGCGTTTCCTCGGCCTTGTCTTGCAGACCTACGGTTCTGGCCGCCAACCATACAGCCAATCGTAGCGGCGCAAGAGCCTTTCGCCGCCCAACGCGCGGAGCAGGAGATTGCGCGCAAGGGCGAGTGGGCCGGCGAGGTGATAGCCCCAGGAATTGTACCGCGCCTCGCGCTGCGCGCGCGCCACGCGATGGCGGCGTGCCTGCTCATAGGCGCGCAGTGCGCGCGCCATGTCCTCGTCGTGTTGGACATGGTGCGCCAGCACGGCGGCGTCCTCGATCGCCATCGCGCCACCTTGCGCCAGAAACGGCAGCATCGGGTGGGCGGCATCGCCGAGCAGCGCCACCGGACCGTCGTGGCGCGGTCGGCCGGAGGCGCGATCGAACAGCGCCCATTTCTGCCAGCGCTCCGGGATCGCGATCAGCGCACGCACAGCCGGTGTGAAGCCGGCAAAGCGCGGCGCGATTTCATTCACGTTCGCCGGCGCGCTCCAGCCGGCCGCGTGCCACTCGTCGCGCACGATCGCGACGATATTCACCTCGCGGCCGCCCTTGACCGGATAGTGAACGAGATGCGCGTCGCGCCCGAGCCAAAGCCCGGTGACGGGCGCGCGAAACTCCTCGAGGACGCGCGAGGCCGCGACCACGGTCCGATAGGCGATGCGGGCACAAAAGCGCGGCTCGGTCCGGTCGCCAAGCCGCCCGCGCAGCGTCGACCACAGCCCGTCGGCACCGATCAGCGCAACGCCTTGTTCGTCGCGCGTACCCTGCGCGTCGCGCGCCTCGACCGTGATGCCATGTTGGTGGATCGCGAAATCTTCAGCGCGCGTCCCGAGCCGCAGCGTTACATCCGGGCTTTCGGAGATCGCCGCCGCGAGCACCGCCTGCAGGTCGGCGCGGTGGATCACCCAATAGGGTGTGTCGTAACGCTGCGCGGCGGCAGACCCGAGCGGGATGCGCACGATGTCGCGCCCGGTCGCGCCGTTCACGATGCGGAGCGCCTCGGGCGCGACCACGAGCGGGCGCAGCCGATCGGCAAGGCCGAGGCCGAACAGCACGCTGGTGGCGTTGGGGGAGAGCTGAATGCCGGCGCCGGCTTCCTCGAGCCGCGGCGCCTGCTCGAGGATCACGGCGCGAAAGCCCGCGCGCGTCAGCGCCAGCGCGGCGGTCAGCCCGCCGATACCGGCACCCGCGATGATGATGGTGCGGGAACGCGCCACCGTTCCCTCAGATACCTACGCCGCGCTGGCCACCCGCCACGCGCATTCGGCCGGAAGGGCCTCGTTGCCGTGGAGCTTCGGGTTGTAGCGATAGAGCGTCGAGCAGTAGGAACAGATGAATTCGTTGTCGCTGCCCATGTCGCAAAAGACATGCGGATGGTCGAACGGCGGCGTCGCGCCGATGCACATGAATTCCTTCGCGCCGATCTCGATCACCGGAACGCCCGGATCGTTGTGGAAATGCGGAACGGGGTGGTCGGTCATGGCAGGCTCTCGCGGGAATCTCGACGCCGGACCATAGCGGCCCGGCGCGCGGGTACCTAGCATGAACCGACCCAGGAGGAAATCATGCCGCGCGTCCTTTATGAGCGCGACGGGCGCATTGCCCGTCTGACGCTCAATCGTCCCGAAGCCTTGAATGCGATCGATGCCGAGCTGCCGGGCGAGCTCGAGGCGGCGGTCGCGCGCGCCAATGCGGACCCGTCCGTGCACGTGATCGTGCTGTCGGGGGCGGGCAGGGCGTTCTGCGCCGGCTACGATCTCGCGGCCTATGCGCAGGCGGCCGGCACGAACGAAGGCGTGCAGGCGATGCCGTGGGACCCGATGCGCGACTACGTCATGATGATGCGCAACACCGAGCGCTTCATGTGCCTGTTCCGCTCGTACCGTCCGGTGATCGCCAAGGTGCACGGCCACGCGGTCGCGGGTGGCTCCGACATCGCGCTGTGCTGTGACCTGATCGTGATGGCCGAGGACGCGCGCATCGGCTACATGCCGGCACGGGTGTGGGGCTGTCCCACCACCGCGATGTGGGTCTACCGGCTCGGGCCCGAAAAAGCGAAACGCATGCTGCTCACCGGCGACACGGTCGACGGCCGCGAGGCCGAGCGGATGGGGCTCGTCCTCAAGGCGGTGCCGGCGGCCGAGCTCGACGCCGAGGTCGAGAAGCTCGCGGCGCGCATGGCGAGCGTGCCGGTCAATCAGCTGATGATGCAGAAGCTGATGATCAACCAGGTGCTCGAGAACATGGGGCTGCGCACCACGCAGATGATAGCGACCATCTTCGACGGCATCACGCGCCATTCGCCCGAGGGCCTCGCGTTCAAGCGCCGCGCCGAGGAGGTCGGCTGGAAGGAGGCGGTGCGCGAACGCGACCTCGGCACGTATGACTGGACCGCGGACCGGAAGATGAATCCGCCGTGATGGTCATCCCGGGGCCAACCCGGCCGCCAGGCCGGGGAGGAGCCCGGGATCCATAACCACGACGCTCTCGGTGAGCGCCGGACGGACTTGTGGTTATGGATTCCGAGCTCGCCGCTGCGCGGCGCCCCGGAATGACGAGCTTTCGGAAATCGGGTGGCTTGTCGCCGCAGGCTAGGGCCATCTGCCGCCCATGTCCGGCCCCGTCTTCGTCCTCGCCTTTGTGATTCTCTCCGCCTTTCGCGACGTCTTCTTCGCGGATGCGCTCCGCTCCGCCCCGTTCTTTGCGGTTGCGCTGATCGCATTTGCGACCTGCACGGCGGCGTTTCTCCTTGTTGCGCTGATCGAGCGCGAGCGCACGCTGCGCGTCGTGTTCGCGGACCTGCGCACGTTCCTGTTGATGAACTTGTTCACCGCCTGCGCCTGGCTCTCCTATTTCCAGTCGCTGCGCTATCTCGAGCCGGCGGTCGCCAATGTGCTCCATGCCGGCCTCGGCCCGCTCACCATCATGGCGATGAGCGCGGTCGGCTGGCGCATCGTCGATGCCGGCGCGCTGACGCCGCTCGAAGCGGTCTGCCAAGCCGCGATGGGCCTCTGCCTTGCCGGCCTCGTCGCGGTCGCGCTGCTCGGCCTGTCGGCCGGCGCGGGCGGCATGGCGGCGCTGATCGGATGCGTTTTCGTCATCGGCTCCGGCGCCGCGATCACGATCGCGACGCTCTATGCCAAGCGGCTGCACGATCAGGGCGCGAGCGCTGCCGCGGTGGTAGCGACCCGCTTCCTTGGTGTTCTCGCCGCAGCCGCGGTCGCGCTGTCGCTCGGACCGGTCGAGGCGCGTGCGACCGCGACATCGTCGGCGACCTGGCTCGCGCTGGCGCCGGCCGCCTTCATGCTGATGGCGGTGCCGATCTATCTCAATCAGATCGGCGTCAAGCTCGCGAGCCCGCTGACCGTGCGCGTGCTGCTCGCGCTCGGGCCGGTGTTCCTGATCGCGCTACAGACGATCGTCGGCGGCACCAAGCTCTCCGGCTATTCGCTCGCCGGCGTCAGCGCTTATTGCGCGATTGCGATCCTGGCGACGCTCGCGCGTGTGGCTAGCGCATATCCCGGAAAAGTGGGTACCGGTTTTCCGAAAAGGATATGCGCCAACGCAAAAAGCTAGTGCAAGAGCCGTGAGGGCTCCGGCACAAGCGTAAGGTCGATCTCGCCGATCAGCTGGGCGCGCAGCCTCTCGGCCTCGGCGATCTTCGCCGAATACTCGGCCGCGGTACGCGCGTTCGAGCCGGACAGCACGATGCCGCCGAGCAGCAGGGTTGCGGCGACCATCAGCCAGAGCACATCCATCGTGACCAGCCCGAGCGCCAGCGCGCCGAGCAGCACGGCACCACTTGCGACCGCGATCCGCGCGGCCAGTGCCACCTTGCGGCAGCGCGCGAGCGATTCGGACAGGCGCTCGATCCGCTCCTCCAGCTTGCCGATTTCGGCGTGCAGGTCTTCCATTTTGGTTCCACTGTGACATCGCGGCAACGATCAGAAACATTGAATTGTAGACGGCGGGAAGGCGCTTATAAACGCCGGCCCGACCTCCCATCTAGCGCGCAAATGCAGCCCGTCATTTCCGTCAAGAACCTCTCAAAAACCTATGCGTCCGGCTTCCAGGCGCTCAAGAGCATCGACCTCGAGATCCGCCGGGGCGAGATCTTTGCGCTGCTCGGTCCGAATGGCGCCGGCAAGACCACGCTGATCAATGTCATCTGCGGCATCGTCAACGCCTCGAGCGGCACCGTCACGATCGACGGGCACGATCACGTGCGCGACTATCGCGCGGCGCGCGCGCTGGTTGGCCTGGTGCCGCAGGAACTGCACACCGACGCGTTCGAGAGCCCCTTTGCGACCGCGAGCTACAGCCGCGGCCTGTTCGGCAAGCCGCGAAGCCCGACGATCGTCGAGAAGGTGCTGAAGGACCTCTCGCTCTGGGACAAGAAGGACAGCCCGATCATCACGCTGTCGGGCGGCATGAAACGCCGCGTGCTGATCGCCAAGGCGCTGGCGCATGAGCCGCGCATCCTGTTTCTCGATGAGCCGACCGCCGGCGTCGATGTCGAGCTGCGCAAGGACATGTGGGAGATCGTGCGCAACCTGCGCGCCTCCGGCGTGACCATCATCCTCACCACGCACTACATTGAGGAAGCCGAGCAGATGGCCGACCGCGTCGGCGTCATCAACAAAGGCGAGCTCATCGTGGTGGAGGAGAAGGCCGAGCTTATGCGCAAGATGGGGCAGAAGCAGCTGCGCCTGCACCTCGCGCAGCCGCTCGCGGCGATCCCGGAAACATTGTCGGCGTTCAATCTCACCCTCGACAATGGCGGCCGCGACCTGATTTACACCTATGACACGCAGGCCGAACGCACCGGAATTACGCGGCTGCTCGCAGCGGTTGGCGCGGCCGAGATCCGCTTCCGCGATCTCGAGACGACGCAGTCGTCGCTCGAGGACATCTTCATCGGACTGGTGCGGGGCGGGCAATGAACTGGCGCGCAGCCTACGCGATCTATCGCTACGAGATGGCGCGCACCGCGCGCACCGTATTCCAGAGCATCGTCTCGCCGGTGATCTCGACCTCGCTCTATTTCGTGGTGTTCGGCGCCGCGATCGGCTCGCGCATCACCGAGATCGACGGCGTGAGCTACGGCGCCTTCATCGTGCCGGGCCTGATCATGCTCACGCTGCTGACCCAGAGCACGATGAATGCCTCGTTCGGCATCTATTTTCCGAAATTCGTCGGCACGATCTTCGAGATTCTCTCCGCGCCGCTTTCCTATATCGAGATCGTGCTCGGCTATGTGGGCGCGGCCGCGACCAAGTCGATCATCCTCGGGCTCATCATTCTGGCGACCGCCGCCCTGTTCGTGCCGCTGCGCATCGAGCATCCGTTCTGGATGGTCGCGTTCCTGCTGCTGACCGCGCTCACCTTCAGCCTGCTCGGCTTCATCATCGGGATCTGGGCCGAGTCGTTCGAGAAGTTGCAGGTCATTCCGCTGCTGGTGATCACGCCGCTCACGTTCCTCGGCGGCACGTTCTATTCGCTCAACGTGCTGCCGCCGGTCTGGCAGAAGATCACGCTGTTCAATCCGGTCGTGTATCTCGTCAGCGGGTTTCGCTGGAGCTTCTATGGCGTCGCCGATGTGGACGTCAGCATCAGCATCGGCATGACGCTGCTGTTCCTCGCAATCTGCCTGACGATCGTGTGGTGGATCTTCAAGACCGGCTACAAGCTGAAGAAATAAAAGCCCGCGTCAGGCGCGGATCCATGTTTCGGAAAACGCCAGCATCGCGGTCGTGAACGCGTGACCCGCCATCTCGCGCGGCGCCGGCTTGCCCGGCAAAGTCTTGCCGTTGACGCTGATCGTTGCGTCCTGGCACGGCACAAACAGGCTCGGCATCGAATGCTTGCCGGTCGCGGACTTGTCCGGCGGCAGCGCGAAGCAGAACGGCTTGCCGAGCCCGCTCCAGGTGAGGCGCACGGTCGTGTCGCCCGACTTCACGGTCTCGCTGTAACTGCTCGCCGGATCGCCCGCGGCCTCGACGCTGTCGAGTGGCCGGTAGCTGAGGCTCTGCAGGCCGGGCAGCCCTTTCCAGGCGCCGAAATGCGAGACGAAATCGCTCACCAGATAGCGCGCGAGCTTCTCGTTGTCGTGCAAGACGACATTCGTGCGCGCGGAGGCGTCCTGCGGCGCCTGCATCAGCACCAGCGCATGCCCGCGCCCATGCGGCGACAGCACGACGCGGAAGAAGCTCGCGAGCGCCACGAACGGTCCATCCGGGCTCTCTCTCAGCGAGATGCCTGGATTCTCGCCCGACCATTCGACCGTGCCGGTGAAATTGATTGTGTCTGCCATGATGTCCTCCCGTTTCGGGTGACTCTACTGATCGATGAGGCGGACTCAAGGATCGCCAAGCACGGCAGTCACGAGCTCGGTGTCCATGTATTCGGTGACTTCGGCGAGCTTGCCGTTCGCGAGGCGAAACACGAAGCAATACGTGTTGTTGTATGGCGCGCCTGATTTCGTGACGTTCGCGCCGCGCGCCTCGACCGCGACATACTCGCCGTCCGCGATGAAGCGATGCGCGACGGTCGTGATGCGATCCATCTTGCGGCGCAGGGCCGGGAATAATTCGCCGATGACGGCTGCCTTGCCCTCATAGGTCTTCGCCCATTTGTTCTGCCCGTGCATGGTCCAGCGGAAGTCGTCGGCCATCGCATCGACGAACGGCTTCGCGTTCGACTGCGCCAGCGTGGCGAAGATGTCCTGCAGCAGCTGTTTGTTCGCGGCGGTGCTCATGGCGTCCTCGCAAGTGGTTGACGTGAGCATGCCGGGAGGCGCATCATCCATCCAATCGATAGCTGATATATGTCGTATTCATACGATGAATTTAGCCTCCCTCGACCTCAATCTGCTCGTCGCGCTCGACGCCCTCGTCAGTGAAGCGCATGTCGGCCGCGCGGCGCGCAAGGTCGGGCTGTCGCAGCCAGCGATGAGCCATGCGCTCGCGCGGCTTCGCGAGTTGATGGGCGATCCGCTGCTGGTGCGCGCCGGGACGCGCATGGAATTGACGCCGCGGGCACAGCTGTTGCGCGCGCCGCTCGCGCAGGCGCTCGATCAGGTGCGCGGGCTGTTCGTCGCCGAGCGCTTCGATCCGGCGACCGCACAACGCCGTTTCGTACTGATGATGCCGGATCTCGTCGCCGATCTCATGATGCCTGCGCTGATGGCGCGGCTCGGCGTCGAGGCGCCGGGCGTGCGCCTCGATCTGGTGCCGTTCCGCGGACCCGCCACCATGACGGAAGACTTTGCGCGCGGGCTCGACCTGATCCTCGCGTGCTTGCCGGACGCCTTCCCGGGCTTTCATCGCCAGCGGCTCTATGGCGATAGCGACGTGCTGGCGGTGCGGCGCGACCACCCGCTCGGGACGCGGCTGAGCAAGCTTCCGGTGTTCCTCGAGGCCCGGCACGTAGCGGTCGTCTGCGACGGCGCGCGCGAGGACATGATCGACGCCTGGCTGCGCCGGGAAGGGGTCACGCGCCGGATTGCGCTGACCGTTCCGAGCTATCTGCAGGCGCTGCGCATGGCGGCGCGCACCGACCTGGTCGCCTTCGTGCCCGGCCGGCTGGTCGCGGCGCTGTCCGGCGCGTTGGGCCTGATCGCGGTTCCGCCGCCGCTCGACCCGGGAACCGACGAGCAGTTCATGTTCCATCCGACGCGCGCGCAGGTCGACGCCGGCTCGACTTGGCTGCGCCACCATGTGCTCGCTGCCGTCAAAGAACTGGATGCGCAGCCCGACCGCCCCAGGCGGCGCGTCGCGTGAGCCCCTGTGCCGCCGCAATCTATCCCTATATAAGGCGGTCACCAGGGGCTGAGATTTGTTGACCCGCCTGACCATCACATTGTCGCTCGGAATTGCGGCCTGTCTCGCGCTGGCCACGATGGCGACCGTCCCCGAAGGGGTCAGCGCGGCGCGCGCGATCGCGGCCGCCGACAGTCCCGCGCGGATCGCCGACCTCGCGCTCGAGCGGCAATTCAATGCCGCGGTCGCGAGGCGCGAAATCGAGGAGGCGCTGGCGGTCGGCGATCTCGAGCTCGCGCGCAGCTTCGTCGAGCTTGCGGCTGAGCGTGACGTCGCGCTTTCGCCTGCGCTGATCGGAAAAATCGAGTCGGCCGAGCAGGATGCCGCGAAAGCTTCGAGCCGGGCCGCAAGTTTTGCGCGCGGTTTCATCACCGGCAAGCCGGAGGATGTCGCCAGCGCCGCCGGCATGCTGACCGGCGACCTGTTCCTGTTCGGCGACGTGCGCGACGTGGTGCGCGAGAGTTGGCATGGTCTGCGCGGCGAGGAAGTCGACAAGCTCGTGCTCGGTCTCGCCGGCACCGGCATTGCGGTGACGGCCGGGGTCTATGCGAGCGCGGGCCTCGCGGCGCCGGCGCGCGCCGGACTGACGGTCGCGAAGGCCGCGAAGCGGGGCGGGCACATGGGCTTGCCGCTGTTGCGGCTCTTGAAGCTCGAGAAGCGTGAGAAACTGGTCGACTTCGTCAGCGATCTCGGCCGGGTGCAGCAGCGCACCAGCCTGCGCGGCGCGCTCGATGGTTTGAAGATTGCCGAGCACCCGAAGGACGTCGCGCGGCTCGCGAGCCTTGCCGCCGTCAAGGGCGGAAAGACGCGCGCGATCGTGAAGCTGCTCGGACGCGGGGCGATCTTTCTGACCACCTCGGTGTTCACGCTTGCGTCCTGGATGTTCTGGGCGCTGTTGAACTTGTGGGCCTTGTGCGCGGCGTGCAAGCGTACCGCGGAACGCATCACCTTGCGCCACTGCGAGCGGCGGCGGATGCGCAAACTCCGGCTTGAAAACCAGCGCTTGGCAGCGGCGGTTCAGGCTGCTTAAACGGCGTCTTCCACAAGGCGCCACAACTCAATGCCAAGCTTCCGGAATGGTGACGTCGAGATCGTCTATCTCGACCAGGGCACGGGCGACCCGATCGTCCTGGTGCACGGATTTGCTTCCAACAAGGAGACGAACTGGGTGCAGCCCGGCTGGGTGTCGACGCTGACGCGCGACAACCGCCGCGTCATCGCGCTCGACAACCGCGGCCACGGCCAGTCGAGCAAGTTCTACGATCCCGCCGACTATCACACCGATCAGATGGCAGCCGACGTCGCGGCGCTGATCGCGCATCTTGGCCTCGAGCGCGCCGATGTGATGGGCTATTCGCTCGGCGCGCGCATCAGCGCCGTGCTCGCCGCGCGCCATCCGGAGCGCGTGCGCGCGCTCATCCTCGGCGGCGTCGGCATCAAGCTGATCGAGGTCGCGGGACTGCACTCCGACATTGCGCGCTCGCTCGAGCTTCCCGCGATCGCGGACGTGACCGATCCGCAGGGCAAGGCCTTCCGCCTGTTCGCCGAGCAGACGAAGTCGGATCTGAAGGCGCTCGCCGCCTGCCTGCGCGGCTCGCGGCAGGCACTGCAGCGTGAGGATCTCGCCACCGTCTCGGCCCCGACGCTCGTCGCCGCAGGCACAAAGGACGACATCGCCGGCTCGCCGCACGAGCTTGCCGCGCTGTTTCCGAACGGCCACGCGCTCGAGATCGCGAACCGCGACCACATGCTCGCGGTCGGGGACCGCATCTACAAGGCCGGCGTGCTTGCCTTCCTGAAGGAACGGGCGTGAAGCATCTGCAGCCCTCGACCGCGATACTCAAGGGTGCGGCCGGCAATACCCTGGTGGCGGATGTGTTCGGCGATGCCGGCCAGCCGGTGCTGCTGCTGCATGGCGGCGGGCAGACGCGTCATGCCTGGGGACGCACCGCCGAGCATCTCGCCCGCGCGGGCGCGCTCGCCTATGCGCTCGATCAGCGCGGCCACGGCGATTCCGAATGGGTTGCGGACGGGCACTATGCGTTCACGGACTATGCGGATGACGCCGCGGTGGTCGCCCGCACGCTGGTTGCGCGCAGCGGCAAGCGCCCGATCGCGATCGGCGCCTCGCTCGGCGGCATCTCGTCACTGCTCGCCGAAGGCGCGGCGGAACGCGCCGCGGCTGGACCGCTGTTTGCCGCGATCGTGCTGGTCGATGTGACGCCACGCGTCGACCAGAGCGGTGTCGCCAAGATCCAAGGCTTCATGCGCGCGCGTGCGGCGGAGGGGTTTGCCACGATCGCGGAAGCCGCCGATGCCGTCGCGGCCTACCTGCCGCATCGCAAGCGGCCGCGCTCGTATGACGGGCTGCGCAAGAATTTGCGGCTGCATCCGGACGGCCGCTGGCGCTGGCACTGGGACCCGCGCGTGCTGCAGGGCGACCGCTCCTTCGCGCAGGATCACACGGTGTTGGAAGCGGCGCTGGTCGAGGCCGCCAAGGCGATCACGATCCCGACACTGCTGGTGCGCGGCGGTGCCTCCGAGCTCGTGCAGGAGGCGCATGTCCGCGAGTTTCTCGAGCTGGTGCCGCACGCCGACTACCTGGATGTCGCGCAGGCGCGCCACATGGTGGCGGGAGACTCGAACGACGCGTTCTCGGATGCGGTGCTGGACTTCGTCGGCAAGCTCAATGCGAAAGCGTGAGCGGTTTGGCCCGCGATGCATGAGATTTCGTCAAGTATCCGATCACTTACTCTCATGCGACTGGCGCCCTTGAGGGACTCAAAACGCCGCCCCACTTGTGGTAGACAGCGCGACCGTCACGGCGGAGGCCGACATGTCCCAGCAGCTCAAGACCGTACGCCAGCTCGACAAGGTCGATCCGGTCTGGACGCGTATTCGCGACGAGGCCGAGGAAGCGGTACGGCGCGAGCCGGAGCTTGCGAGCTTCATCTATTCGACGATCCTGCACCATGACACGTTCGAGCAGGCGGTGGTGCATCGTATCGCCGAGCGGCTCGATCACGCGGACGTCTCGGGCGAGCTGATCCGCCAGGCCTATGCGGATGCGCTCGAGGACGATCCCTCGATCGGCGACGCCTTCCGCGCCGACATCGTCGCAACCGTGGACCGCGATCCGGCGGCGCATCGCTACATCGATCCGCTGCTCTATTTCAAAGGTTTCCACGCGATCCAGACGCATCGCCTCGCGCACTGGCTGTGGAAGAAGGGCCGCAAGGACTTCGCGCTCTATCTGCAAAGCCGCTCGTCCTCGGTGTTCCAGACCGACATCAATCCGAACGCGCGCATCGGGCGCGGCATCTTCCTCGACCATGCGACCGGTTTGGTGGTCGGCGAGACTGCCGTGATCGATGACGATGTCTCGATTCTGCACGGGGTCACGCTCGGCGGCACCGGCAAGGAGGACGAGGATCGCCATCCGAAGATTCGCCGCGGCGTGATGATCGGGGCGGGGGCGAAGATCCTCGGTAATATCGAGGTCGGCCACTGCGCCCGCATTGCGGCTGGCTCGGTGGTGCTCAAACCCGTGCCGCACAATACCACCGTGGCGGGGGTGCCGGCCAAAGTGGTCGGAACGGCCGGCTGCGCCGAGCCTTCGCGCGCCATGGACCAGATGTTGTACGATCTCGGGCCCTAGCCGGGGGCTTGTTCCGCGGGACCGTCCGGAGCGGCGCCGCGGCACTTGACCGCGTCATCTATCTGACCGAAACCACTGGCAATTCGCTTCGCTCGACGCGCCTGCGCGCGCAGCCATAAGGAGTCGCCCGTGGACGTCGCCGAGATCAGCAAGCTCGACAACTACTTGAAGCGCCTGTTCGGCAGCCCGCGCATCCGCGTGGTGCCGCGGCCGCAGCGTGATGATTATGCCGAGGTTTTCCTTGGTGATGAGCTGTTCGGCCGCATCGTGGTCGACGACGAGGACGACGAGCGCTCCTACAATTTCGAGAAGGCGATCACGCTGCCGGGCGCGGGCCGTTCGCCCAAGCTCGATAACGAGACCGTCACCAAGCTCAACAAGCACCTGAAGCAGCAGCTTGGCGACAAGTTCTCGGTGCGCAAACGGCCGACCAAGACCGACTCGGCCGACTTCCACATCGGGGACGAGTTCGTTGGCGTCGTGTTCGCCGACGATAGCGGCTTCGCGCTTGAGATGGCGATCCTGGAACAGGATCTGGAACCCTAGTCGTCTGGAACTCTGAAGCCAGACAGCTGCCACGCGGCGTCCTCGCTCACGCCGCATTCCGCGTTCACCGGTGGTGTCTCACCCAGGGGGAGGGCGCGATGAAAGCGATCTTCGCGAGTGCTATTGCTTTGGTTTTGGCATCTCCGGCGCTCGCCGACGAGCGGCCAGGCGACGCGGCGCTTGGCGCGCTGTCCGGCGCTGTCGTGTTCGGCCCGGTCGGATTGGTCGCGGGCGCGATCGTCGGCTACACCGCCGGGCCCTCGATCTCGCAATCCTGGCGGCGGAACCGGCATCATCCCCGTCGCGCCAGGACAAACGACACCGCACGCATCGCCGCAAAGCCCGGCGCCGCGCGGTCGCAAGCCGGCTCGGTCGCGCCGCAGACACCGGCACCGGGCGTCGGCGGTCCGCCGGCGCAGGGGCTTGAGTAGGTCTCGCACACGCAGCTTTGCGCATGGCGCATGATCCCGAAAAAGCCTGTCCTGGACTTGATCCGGGATGGAACCGGTTTTCGGATAGGATCATGCGCCACACAAGAACCGAGACCATGATCTGATTGGATCATGGTCGAGGGGGATTGAAACCGGCGCGCGCGTTGCGACAATTACCTCCACGACCCGACGCCGCAAATGAACGGGTCGAGGAGGATGCCATGCACTTGCGTCTGCTCGCCCTCGCCCTGACCGCCGCCGCATCGCCGGCTCTCGCTCAGACGTCGCCCCAGAATTGGCCTGACGGTCCCGGCAAGGAGCAAGTGGTCGCGACCTGCGGCGGCTGTCACGACATCAATCGCCTGCGCGTCGGCTACACGCCTGAGGGCTGGCTCACCGTCATGCGCATGATGCAGAATTTCGATACGCCGCTCGCCGCCGAAGACTGGCCGGCCGTCACCACCTATCTGATGAAGCATTTTCCCGAGCGCGCACGCCCGAAGGCAGCGGCGGTTTCGGGGCCGGCGCAGGCGAGCATCAAGATCTGGCCGGTGCCGACGCAAGGCTCGCGCCCGCACGATCCGCTCGCCACAAAGGACGGCGCGATCTGGTGGACCGCGCAGCTCGCCAACAAGCTCGGCCGGCTCGATCCGAAGACCGGCGCGATGCGCGAATACACGCTGAAGACCGCGCATTCGGCGCCGCACGGCCTGACCGAGGATAAGGACGGCAACATCTGGTACACGGCCAACAATATCGGCGCGATCGGCAAGCTCGATCCGAAGACCGGCGCCGTGACCGAGTATCCGCTGCCCGACAAGAGCGCGCGCGACACGCATACGCTGATCTTCGATCGCGATGGAATTCTCTGGTTCACAGTGCAGCAGGCGAACAAGGTCGGGCGCCTCGATCCCAAGACCGGCGAGATCAAGCTGGTCACGCCGCCGACCGAGAAGGCGCGCCCCTACGGCATGGCGGTGAATTCCAAGAACGTCGTGTTCTTCGTCGAGTTCGGCGCCAACAAGATCGCGGGCATCGATGGCGAAACGATGCAGATCAAGGAATACCCGCTGCCGGATTCCGGCGCACGGCCGCGGCGCATCGCAATCGATGACCAGGACATGATCTGGTACACGGATTTCCCGCGCGGCTATCTCGGGCGCCTCGATACCGCGACCGGCAAGGTCACCGAATGGCTGTCGCCCAGCGGGCCGAAGTCGGAGCCCTACGGCATCGTCTTCACCAAGGGCGCGCTCTGGTACAACGAGTCCGCCGCCAAGCCGAACACGATCGTGCGGTTTGATCCCAAGACCGAGAAATTCCAGACCTGGGAAATTCCCGGCGGCGGCGACATCGTGCGCAACATGGATGTGACGCCGGACGGCAATCCGGTGCTGGCGAACAGCCTGGTCAACGCGGTCGGACTGGTCGAAATCAAATAGCGGTTTTAGTTCGAAGGTTTGAGCCGCAACATCAAGCTGTCGATGCCGGTCGCGAGCGCGCGCCAGCCGGTGAGCCATTCGCTCGGAAAGCGAATGGTCACGTCGGCGGTGTCGATCCGGCGCTCGTAAAGGCAGATGCCGGGCGTGCCATTGGCGGGGCGCGAACAGCGCGTCACGAAACCGGGCTGCGCGGTCGGATCGAAGAACAGATCCTCGCCTCGGTAGGGCGAGCCCTCCCGGAACGGGATCACCTTCAGGCCGTCCGGCCCCTCATATTGCGTCTCGGCGAGATAGCGCGGATAGATCGTTCGCACGCGGTCGCTCGGGGTGAGGGCGCTCGCCTGCGGCTCGATCGTGATGAACAGGCGGTCGATCGGCGGCATCCCTTCGCTTGGCGCCGGGCGCGCGTTCGGGTCCGGCGGCTCGAGCGAGGGCCACAGGAACGCAAGGTCGAGCCGCTCCTGTGCGCCGGGGCGGCGCTGCATCGCGACCCGGACCGCGCCGGGCGGCACGTTGAACAGCACGCCGCCGATCGTGATCGGCAGCGCAGGCGCATCGGGTGCGACGCTCGTTGCCGGCCAGCGCGGCCACAGCACCAGCGCGACGAAGGCGGCGGCGAGCACGATCAGCACCACCAGCGCGGCGAGCGCGAATACGAGCCCGGCCGAGGCGCCGCGCTTGCGCTTGGTTCTTGCGATCTGGCTGGTGAGGTCCGTCATAGGCGGGACTTTTCTTTGCGCGTGATTCCTTGACCGAAGACCGGTCGCCATCCCCGATCGGGGTCGAGGACATGCTTTTCGGGATCACGCGCGAGCACGAATCAAATCGAGTATGCCATGCCGTTGGTGGCGGCCCGCGCTTTTTCGGGGTTTTCGCCGTTTACCCTTTTTTAAGCATGTGCTGGCGCCGGCCGGCGCGATCTGGGAGGGTCCGATTGCGTGATCCGCCTGCATCCGTTCGCCGGCGCGGTCTTATGCCGAAGAGTTGGTTTGGTTGGTTGCGTGATGTCTCCGCAAGCGTTGCAGTCGATCGTCGTGCTGCTCATCGGCTTCGCCGTGGCGGGCCTGCTTGCGAGCGGCTATCAGCTTGTCACCGAGCGGCCGTTGAGCTTCCGTCTGCTCAATGGCGGCGCGCGGCTGGTGACGTTTCTCGCTATTCCGGTGCTCACCTTCGCGGCGCCGTTCGTGATCATGCGCAACGTCGTGCGCGGCCGCCGCATCGAGCGGCGGCGCATCGAGTTCGTGGCGCTCGCAACGGTCCTGGCGGGTTTCTGGAGCCTGATGTCCGGCACTGTGGTGGTGACGGCTTTCGGCGCGGTTTCGCTGCTTTTCGCCTGACCTCGGACGTGGCAGTTTCTCCCGTCGGACCATGATCTGGTCAGATCATGGTCCAGTTTTGTTTGAGCATGATCTGGTCCGAAAACCGGTTCCCACCCCGGATCAAGTCCGGGGCAGGCTTTTTCGGGATCATGCTCCCAGGAGAAACGCATGGCGATCTATGAGCTCGACGGGCAGGCGCCCGAACTTTCCTCCGATCAGCGCTACTGGATCGCCGAAACCGCGGTGGTGATCGGCCGCGTGCGCGTAAAGCAGGACGCGAGCATCTGGTGGGGCTCGGTGCTGCGCGGCGACAATGAATGGATCGAGCTCGGCGAGCGCTCCAATATCCAGGAGAGTTGCACGCTGCACACCGACATGGGCTTTCCGCTCACGATCGGATCCGACTGCACCATCGGTCACAATGTCGTGCTGCATGGCTGCACGATCGCGCAGGGCAGCCTGGTCGGCATGGGTGCGATCGTGCTCAACGGTGCGAAGATCGGGCCGAACTCGCTGGTCGGCGCCGGCGCGCTGGTGACCGAGGGCAAGGAGTTTCCGCCGAACTCGCTGATCGTCGGCGCGCCGGCGCGCGTCGTGAAGACACTCGACGAGAAGGCCGCGAAGTCGGTGTCGTTCGCGGCCGAGTGGTACGTGAAACGCTGGAATCAATACGCCAAGGGCCTGCGCAAGATCGGCTGAGTTGCGCGTTACGGCTTCTCGACCTTCAGGTTCATCGACTGCGGGCAGTGGTCGCTGATCCGATCTTTGAACGCGGACTTGGTTTCGTCATAGACCAGCACCTTGAAGGTGCTCGGCCGCATCCAATCGCGCGTCTGCCCGCCGAACACGATGTGATCGATGAACTTCGGACGCGAGCCGGCCCAGCATGGCGACGTGCGGCCCGCGGTGGAGCGCGCGAGGTCTGCCTCGCCGCCGAGGTTCATCGCCTGCCAGAACTGATCCTGATCGCCGAACACGCGGTTGAAATCCCCGAGCACGATGAACGGCACGCCTTCGTCCAGGCGCGCTTTGATCCAGTTCGCGAGGATCGGCATTTGTTGTTTCAAGAGCGGGCAATTTGCACCGCTGCTCTCGAGCGATTGCTCGGGACAGCCCGACTTCAGATGAACCGCCAGCATGCGGATCGTCTGTCCGGCGATCTCGACCGTGATGTCGGCGCCGCGGCGCAATGACCGCGGTTGGTCAGCGGTGACGTCGAGGTCGGCAAAGTCCGGATTGCGCGTGAACGCGATGCCCTTGCGGATCGCAAAGCCGGGTTTCTGCACGTCCGGCTCGTCGGTGGTGTGGAAATTGTACTTCTTCGCCCCATAGGCCTTCTTGGCCATCGCGATGCCGTCAACCTCCTCAAAGGCGACGATGTCGGCGTTGAGCCGCTTGGCGTACTTCTGCACCAGCTTCCAATCGGACTTGGTGCGGTGATGGACGTTCGCCGGGACGCCGCCTTCACCGCCTGTGCCCGGCATGCGATCGGTCAGCCAGGCCATGTTCCAGGTCGCGATCTTGATCGTCTTGGCCGGTTGAGCGACCGCGCCTTGTGCCGTCGCGACACTGATCAAGGCGGCCATCAACAGTGAACGGCGCATGTGCGAACCCCCATTTTCGGTCTGACAATCAATACGTGCAGGTGATCGAAAATACGATCATCATGCAAATGCAGTATGGCAAAGAAAAAGCGGGCGGCCGGCCTTGGGGGAAGGCCGGCTACACGGCAGTCCGCGGGCTAGTGCCGGTCACCGTTTCGGAGGGCTCCGCGCTCATCCAGCGATACATGATGCCGCCGAGCGCGCCGCCCACAAGTGGCGCCACCCAGAACAGCCAGAGTTGCTGGATCGCCCATCCGCCGACGAACAGCGCGGGCCCGGTGCTGCGCGCCGGGTTTACCGATGTGTTGGTCACCGGAATGCTGACGAGGTGAATGAGCGTCAGGCCGAGCCCGATCGCGAGTGGCGCGAAGCCGGCAGGCGCCTTTCCGTGCGTCGCACCCATGATGACGAAAAGAAACATCATCGTCATGACGACCTCGGTCACCAGGCATGCCGCGAGGCTGTACTTGCCCGGCGAATGCTCGGCGAAGCCGTTCGCCGCAAAACCCTTCGCGACGTCAAAGCCGGGCGCGCCGCTTGCGATCAGATAGAGAATTGCGGCGCCGATAATGCCGCCGACCACTTGTGCGACGACATAGGGCAGGATCTGTCCGGTCGGAAAACGTCCACCGGCCGCAAGGCCGACCGTGACGGCGGGATTGAGATGGCAGCCCGACACGTGGCCGATCGCGTAGGCCATCGTGACGACCGTCAGCCCGAACGCCAGCGAGACGCCGACGAGTCCGATGCCGACTTGCGGGAATGCCGCCGCGATGACGGCGCTGCCGCAGCCGGCGAATGTGAGCCAGAATGTACCGATCGCTTCTGCGCAGAGCTTGCGAAGATCCATGGTGTCCTCCGCCGATATTTGCACGCGCAAGTGCATGCAAATCGTAGGCGTGACGGAACAGGAGAACAACCCTGAAATGCGAAGGTCTGATCTCTGAAAAAGGTGCGGCCGGCCTTGGGGGAGGACTCTACGCTCACAGCAAGATCAATGGCTTGAGCAGGCGTGCTCGCTCATTCCACGGATTTTCCACTCCGGATATTTGGCCGGCAGCCGCAGTTCCTCAGACCTGCGGCCCAGCACTCATTACGCGGGCCGATGTCCGCTCAGGCCAGCCTGGACCGGCTGATCTGGCGCCTGCTGGGCCAGGGCCTCCTGGGTGCGAGCAAGGCGCTCGTACGATTCCGCGAGTCCAGTATACTGCGAGTTTGTTTTCCGATCCCTGGCAAGCCCTGCCAGCTCGCGGCATTCTTTGGCCCGCGCACGAAGCTTCATTGCCTTCGCAAGATAGTTGGCTGTCGTCCCCATCTGAGAAGTACCCTGTCGCTATCTGAACTTGATCTTGACAAGCTCGGAGTGGCCGCAGGCGGTGCATTCGAAGGTTCGCAAATCATGATCCGGCTCGTCTGATGGCTCAATTCGCGCGAGCGACGTTAACCCCGCGCACTTCGAGCACGGCGGCCGATAGAGTTGCAGCATGTTGATCTGGCTTGGCTCTCGTGGACGCATGCCGGCACCTCCCAGACGGGTGCGACACTTGCCTCGAGCTTCCGATTAGGCGAACGGCGAGTCGCGGCCGCGATCGCTGCGATACAAATCCTTCCAGCGCCGGGCGCGGCTGATGAACTTGCCATATTGAGGCTTGTTCGTTGCTTCGCCATCGAGATGCTTCAACGCGTCCATGATGTCATCGAAGCGAACGAGCGGAGCGGCGGGCGGGCGGCGCAAATCAGGCGAGGCCTGGACGGCACACGCGTCGGATGCCCAGGAGGCAAGAATGGCTCGCTTCTCATGGAGAGAGAGGTCCGGATCGGCGACGACATCCATTGGGGTCCGGAACGCGCCGGCCGGATGCAGAAGGTAGTCGAGTTCAAATTCCTTTCGATTGGCTGTTTCGGTCATGGGCCACATCCCTTCTCAAGCGACATGGTTTTTACGGTGCGGGAAGGCTCCCGCGACAGGCCCCCGAAAGGCGCCCGCCGGCCAACCGATTTAGAAAGATGATGCAAAATTTCAAGAGGGGCCTCTAGGGGATTAACGGTTGGAAATAGCGAACGGGCGAACCAGCGTTTAACGTCCACCTACTCCGTCGCGCGATGCTGCGCTGCAGCGACATTTTTCGACTTCCAGCCCCTTGAAACCGTGCGATCGTTTTCTACGTCGAAAAGCGCCGGGCGCCCTCTGGGGCCCGGCGCAGCAGGTGCCGGCCAGTCCGGTACACCCTTGTATCCATATTGCTCATCGGAGGATGTGGCCATGAGGACTTTCGATCCTACCCCGCTTTGGCGCTCGACGATCGGCTTCGACCGTTTCTTCGACCTGCTTGATCAGTCTGCGCGTCTAACCACCGAAGACGTCTACCCGCCCTACAACATTGAGCGAACTGGCGAGGACCAGTACCAGATTTCGCTCGCGCTGGCCGGCTTCGGCCCGGACGATGTGACCATCACGGCGGAGCAAAATGTGCTGACCGTCGAGGGTAACAAGGCAGAGAAGGCCGAGACCGAATACCTTTACCAAGGCATTTCCGGACGACCGTTCCGCCGCGTGTTCAACTTGGCGGACTATGTCCAGGTGAAGGGCGCCTCGTTTGACAACGGTCTCTTGAGGATTGAGCTCGCGCGTGAGATCCCGGAGGCCATGAAGCCCCGTAGGGTCGCCATCAACACCAGCAGCAAGCCGACCGCCATCGAGCAGAAGAAGGCTGCCTGAGGACGAGATGATAGTCAGGCGTCGCATCCGCGGCGCGGAGCCGCGGGTGTGACGTTCGCCTGAACCTGTGCTGATCGTGGAAGCCAATGAAGAATATCCAATTCGACATTGATGATCTTGTCATGGTGAGGCGGAATGCCCACCGCGCCAATCTCGTGCGCTATGCACGGCTGTTGGCAACCGACCTGACCCAGACGGAGCGCGACTATATCCATCGCCGCATCCGGGAGGAGAAGTTTGCGCTCGACGAGCTGGCACACGGAAGAGGTTTGCCGTATGCACAAGCAACCCATCGATCCAACAACGTTAATGTGGCTCACTCTCGGAGAGCAGATCCGCCGATCGAGACGGGCGATAGCAGAGTCGCTTGAACTCCTCGAGCGCGTCGGCCGCATGCTTGGGCCTGACGCCCTCACCGATGCAGAGCCTGCAGTCGGAGAGAAAGAGACCAAAAGGTGCGGCCGGCCTTGGGGGAAGGCCGGCCGCTGCAACCCGGTCTGGGGACGGGGAGGGGTGGGGACGTGACCGGGCCGCAAACTCTCTGTTCGTGTGACCTCACGGCAACGACGCCGTGCTTGTCTTCATCTCAGCGCGAAGGCGATGACGCCGTCGCCACCGTCGGGCGCGGATCGCCGAGCGAGACCCAACGATTGGGATCCGACTGCGATTGCCGCTTCACAAAATGGTAGCTGCTCTCCGACCAGAGCAGGATGCGCTCTTCCTGATTGTCCAGGATGAACTCGCCCTTGTCGGTCTTCACCGTCAGGATGGCGTGGCCGTTGCCATTCTTCTCGCGCACCACCGTCATCAGCAGCGCCTCGCGTGGCCAACCGGCTTCCACCAGCATGCGCCGCTTCAACAGCGCATAGTCCTCGCAGTCGCCATAGCCGTCGTCCGGATAGGACCACTTCTCGACCACGCCCCAATGATCCATGTCGGTCATCGGCTTGACGGTCTTGTTGACCCAGTCATTGACGCGGACGAGATCGGTCCATGATTTGTTGTTCAGTACGACGTCGCGCGGCGCGCTCGGCGTGACTTTGCATTCGCTCGGGTTGTCGGCGCAGAAGTCGACCCATCCGATCGGCGGCCGGGTCGCGGATCCGACGGCGACGAAGAGGAGGTCACCCGCCGCGACGTCCTGCGGGACGGTTGCGATTGCCATCAGCAATGCCGCGCCGGCCGTCAGTATTCGCCTGTATTGAGAGGTCATTTCTTGCCCCGTCCGCCTCGACGGGGCTAGTAATGACAGAAAGCCTTTGGCTCGCCGCTAACTTGCCACAATCAATTTGAAGCAACTCAAGCTAAAAGACGAAACGAATACTATGATTATTCGAGGCAAATTTGAGTAAAATTCTATCGAATACAAATTGAGTAAAATTGTCTGCATTAATGCGGCAAATGCCGCGAATCCGGGCCGTCCGGCCGACAAAAGCGCGCGGCGTTAACCGCCTGGCGCGCCCCGCGCCGGACGCCGGAGCCGGCCCGACGGGACGCCGGCGGCGCCTTGCACGCCCGCGCGCGGCCCGACACCTGCCGGTCCGGCATTTACCAGGCGCTCACGCTGCCGGTAAAACGGCCCCGCCCTTGCTCTCTTTGGGGGGCGCGTCTTCTGCGGCGAACCGCTGCCCATCCCCGATCAAGTCCGGGACAGGCTTCGCCGGAAAATGCTCTGGCCGGCGCCCGGCACTGATCCGGCCGGGAATTACGCCCGGGCCGGCTTGGTCGCGACGTGGATCGCCACGATTCCAAGCGACATCCGCTCGTAGCTGACATCGACAAAGCCATGCGCGGTGATCTCGCGCGCGAGCTCGGCCGCGCCGGGAAAGTCGCGCACTCCGTTAAGCAAATATAAATAGGCCGACGCATCGCCTCCGGTGGCGGCCCAGCCGATCACCGGCATGCAAAGCTCCATGTAGGTACGGTACGCGGCGTAGACCCATTGGACCGGGATGCGCGAGGCCTCGAGACAGATGAACGTCCCGCCCGGCCGCAGCACGCGCCACGCCTCGGCGAGCACCCGGGCGCGGTTGCAGATCTTGAGGCCAAGGGAAATCGAATAGAGGTCGATGCTGTCGGACGCGATCTCAGGCAGCTGGTGCGCATCAAGCACCCGGAACGTGACATCGGTTGTCACCGCCCCGGCACGGCGTTTCGCGACCTCCAGCATGGCAGGACAGATGTCGGACACGATGCAGGTCCGCCCGGCATCGGCTTCGAGCATCTTGATGACACGCAACGAAATGTGTCCCGTTCCTGCCGCGACATCGAGCATGCTCGTCCACGCGCTCGCGTGAATGCGCCGCGCCATGCGGCGTTTCCAACGGCGATGGATGCCGAGGCTGAACAGGTCGCAGAGCAGGTCGTAGCGCGCAGCAATGCGGCTGAAGACGTCGTCACGCGCGAAGTCGAACGAGGCCGCGTTCGCCTGGATGGTGAGCTCAGGTTCTGTCATGCCCGTGCGCGCGCCAACGCCATATCCTTTCGGACGCGTTTACGGGCCCGTGACGTTCTCTTCAAGGAAATCCGGATGCTGCATGCGGGTGAATTCGACCGCGAAGCCGTTTTCGATGTGGCGCACCACGCGGCTCGGGGTCTTACCCAGCGTGATCAGCATGCCAATCTCAGGACGCTGCTCGGCCGCGATCGCGGCGCCGGACAGCGACATGTCGATGATGCGGCAGACGACCGCGCTGCCGTCGGGCAGGATCATGGTCGAACGCGGATTGCGCGGCACGATACGATCGTGACGGCGATCTTCCGGCAGGCCGAGGATGTGGCGATTGGCGAGCCAGGTGAGCTGCGCGGCGAGCTTGTCGCGCTTGCGCGGGGTCGCCGAGATCGACATCGCGAATCCGTTCGGCAGGACCCGGATGATCGAGCCTTCGAGCCGGCCGACATGGTCGATATAGGCAACGACGCGTTCGCCGGCCTTGCCGCTGACCGGACCGATGATCGCCATGCCGCCGGGCGACATGTCGAGCACCTGACAGGGGAATTCGCGCCGGTCGGCCAGCATGTAGCGGCCGAGCAGATTCACGCGCACGCGCTGGAAGCGGCGCCGTTCCTCATTGAGAGGAAGCACTTCGAGAACTTTTTGCAGCATTGCCATGCCGCGCGCGCCTTCCTAATGCCGATACTGGCGGCGCCAAATCGTAGGTCCGCATAGTTAAGGACTTGTTAGCCGCGCGCGGCTTAACGCCCTGAACCTGACGGAGGCAGACCCTGAGCGGGAGACATGGTTTGCGAACTTGCGTTTCAGAAGGCCGCGAGACGCATAAAGTTGCGCGTGTCCTGCGAGACCGCCGCGCACCTCACGGAAAAGTGCTCGCGCGGATTCCTTCGTGGGCGCATGTCCCGGACAAGTGGATGCCGGTTTTCCGAATAGGATATGCGCTAATTCCTGCCGCCCTCATAGACCGTGAAGGCGGCGCGGCGCGCCGCGCTTTTGTCGCCGGCAACGAGCCGCGCGGCGGAGGACAGTTCGAGCGCGGGATCGAGGTGACGCACATTCCCAAGCGTCAGATGCCCAAGCTTCGCGGCCCCGAGCCAAAACGGGGCAGTCAGCGGCGCCAGCGCGCCGATCATGCGCGCATGCGTATCGCCGCGATGCGCAAGCGGCAGCAACACGAGCTCCAGGTCTTGCGTCCAGCCTTCGGCAGTGCGCCCGCCGGCCGATGCGACGAGACCGGTTGCGTCGTCGGCAACGCCGTCGAGCAGATCCGCGATCGTCGCACGATCGCCCGCCCCCCACACATCGATAAAGCGCTCGTTCTTGAGCTCGCGCCCGAACAGCGCGCACACGCGCGTGCCGGCAAGCCGGAACGGGTGACCGGACGCGCGATCGAACTCGAGGATGAAGACGTCACCCAAGGCGCGGCGGATCGCGCTCGGTTCGATTTCGCCGCGCTCGGGCGCGGTTCGTGTGCCGCGTCGCGCGGCCCAATAGCCGAACAATTCGCGGCTTGAAGCCTGTTTCATTCCTGCTCTCCACGCCGCGTCGTCCCGAATTGCGCCGTTTGCCGTCCCGGTTCAGGACAGCGGACGCAGCCGAGCGATGCGGCGGAGAGGAATGAGCAGGGCGTGTGCCGCGTGCTTGTTTACACACTGCCTTATTTGTCTCGCTGCAATTAGGGTTATCGGCGCAATCGCATTGGCAGCGTGCGTGCATGCGGCTAATGTCCGCCGCGATCCACTTCACCCGCCACATTGGCTCCTGAGCGGCGGGATCGACTGTCAGGGAGGCGTGCGGACGTGACGGGTCAACCGGCAGCCGAACGCTGAGGGGGGAGGGCGATGAGCCCTCCCTTTTTCGTTCGTCTTCTTCTTTGCCTTTCTCGCCGTCGCAATGCGGCTTGCCGCGGGGTGCCGCCCGGCCTATGTCAGCCCGATACAGGTTTGACCCATTTGCGACAGCCCTCCGAACCCATCTTCAACGTGCCGACCATCGTGTCGGCAGTCATCGCCGTCTTGCTGGCCGTTCACGCGCTGCGCGAATGGGCGATCACGCCCGAGTTCGACAACGAACTCCTGTGGCTGTTCGCGTTTGTGCCCTCGCGCTATGAGTCCTCGGTGATCGGGCTCGGCGTCTATCCGGGCGGGGTCGCGGCCGATGTCTGGACCTTCGTCACTTACGCGTTCCTGCATGGAAGCTGGACGCATCTCGGGCTGAACGCCGTGTGGCTGCTCGCCTTCGGCACGCCGGTCGCGCGCCGGTTCGGCGCTGCGCGGTTCCTCGCGTTCTTCGCGGTCACAGCGGCGGGCGGCGCGCTCGCGCATCTTGCGGTCTATTCCGGCGAGCGCGTTCCGATGATCGGCGCATCGGCGGCGATCTCGGGCTTCATGGCGGCGGCCATCCGTTTCGCGTTTCAGCGCGGCGGTCCCCTGCGCTTCATCGGGCGCGATCAGAATGACGCCTATCGGGTGCCGGCGCTGCCGCTGCTAGCGGTGCTGCGCGATGGCCGCGTGATCATCTTCCTCGCCGTCTGGTTCGGCCTCAACCTGCTGTTCGGCCTCGGCTCGATCGGTCTCGACGGCGGTGATCAGGCGATCGCCTGGCAAGCGCATATCGGCGGTTTTCTCGCCGGCCTGCTTGCGTTCCCGATCTTCGATCCTGTACGCGCGCGCCCATACGGCGGCACCGGCGATCCGGAGCCGACGCTGCATTGAATAAGATCATGCACAAAACAAATGCAAACTCGCCGCTGTTTTGACATCGCGTGAAGCGCTAGCTGCATCGCAGCAACGATTGATGCGCGCGCTGCCTTGCGGCTGTCGCGATTCAGGCTCAGATTTGCAAAACGGCGCCAGGCAACCGACACCGGTGCGTGCGGCGCCCCGCGTGTGTGTACCATCTGGGGCGACGAACGTCTTGGCGTTGCCGCTGCCTGGGCGCTTCCAAAAGGGAGCCTGCCCATGACGGTGAAAGCAATACTGTCGCGCAAGGGCCGCGACGTGGTGACCATTGCGCCTACCGCCAACCTGTCCGAGGCCGTGAAGCTGCTCGCCGAGCGGCGCATCGGCGCGGTCGTGGTCACCGGGGCCGACAATCGCGTCGCCGGAATTCTCTCCGAGCGCGACATCGTGCGCACATTCGCTGAGCGCGGCGCTGCGGCGCTCGACGACAATGTTGCCGCCGTGATGACGCGCAAGGTCACGACCTGCGCCGAGACCGATACGGTCGTCGCGATCATGGAGCGCATGACCGCCGGAAAGTTCCGTCATGTTCCGGTGCTGGACCAGGGGCAGCTGATCGGCGTGATCTCGATCGGGGACGTCGTGAAACATCGCGTCGAGGAGATCGAGGGCGAGACCAACGCGTTGCGCGAGTACATCGCGACGGCGTGAGGTCTTTCGCGGAGCATGATCCCGGATCAAGTCCGGGACAGGCCTTTTCCGACCTGCCTAGGCCCGCTAGCGGGCGAGGCCAACAATCCGGCGTGGATACGCGCAGCGTTCGAGCTCGCCCAACAAGAAGTGCGCGACGTCGGCGCGACTGAGCAGGAAGCCGCGCCGCGGCAGGTGACCATCGGCCACCCGGTAGCTCCCTGTCATCCGGCCGTTGGTGAGGCGCGGCGGGCGCGCGATCGTCCACACGAGATCGCTCGCCATGATCTGGCGTTCCATGGCGGCGCTGTCCTCGGCGACGTTCTTCAGCAGGGTCCGGCGTATCAGATTGACGAAAGCACCGGCGTCCTCGAACAGAACCGCCGCAGAGACGACCAGCAGCCGGGTTACCGCGGTGGCCTGCATTGCGGACACCATGCTGCGGGCGCTGTCGCGCAGGATCGTCGATCGGGTGGGCCCCGGCGGGCCGAGCGCGGAAAGCACGGCATCGTGCTGCGGCAGGGCGGCTGCCAGCTCCCCGGCATCGCGTGGATCGCCGCGACGGACCATGAGCCGTTCGTCGAGGCCGCGAAGCCTTTCCGGCGCACGTACGAACGCCGTCACGTAGTGCCCACGCGCGAGCGCCTGCGCGATGATCTGCCGCCCGGTCCCGCCGGTTGCGCCGAGAATAAAGAGACGCATGGGTGACACCTCCGTTTTGCCGCGTGACGCCTCACGCGTAGCGCGCGGCCGCCATGCAGATGACCGTCACCGCCAGCAAAGCTGCGGCGATGCGCTGGCTTAGAACGACGCGATTGGTCGACGTCAGAGCGTCTGCGCCCGCAAGCGACACCGCGCGGACGGCGCGTGCGCCAAGGCCCTGCACGCCGGCCGCGACGAGCGCGCTCAGTGCGCCGATCTCGAGCAAGTGCTCCTGAATGCCCGGCGTTCCGCGATGCAGTAGAAACCACAGCACCGCGCCGGTGACGACCGCCACCGCGGCCGCGCCCATTTGCGGCCGAAACAGCCGATCGGCTTGATCGCCGCCGGTGCGGGCCAGTACGAATGTCGATCCGGCCCAGAACACGCCGGACAGAACATGCAGCACGAGTGCAAGGATGACAGCGGTTTGCATGGGGCCCTCACAGGCGACACAAATTCAATATACGTATTGTATATCTAATTATGGCGTTCGCGTGACGTGAGTCCCCGGCGTTACAACAGCCCCGGCCGCGACGCAGCGGCGGCACAGACCCGCGAGCGCATCATCGCGGCGGCCGCCGGCATCCTCGGGACCGCGGACGGCATTCATGATTTCTCGCTCGAGGCGGTTGCCAAGGCGGCAGGCGTCACGCGGCTGACGGTTTATAACCAGTTCGGCTCGCGCCGGGCGGTTCTGGAAGCCGTGTTCGATCAGGTCGCGATGCGCGGTGGTTTGCATCGGCTCGCTGAGGCCGTGGCGCTTGCCGATCCGCACGCCGCGCTGCGCCAGGTCATCGCGATCTTCTGCGAGTTCTGGAGCTTTGATCCAGGCGCGCTCGGCCTGCTGCACGCGGCGGGAACGAGCAACCAGGAATTCGCCGCGAGCGTGACCGAACGCAACGAACGCCGCCGTCGGCTCTTCGCGATGATCGTGCAGCGCATGGCGTTGCAGCCGAGGGCACAGCGCGATCTTGTTGATGTCTTGTTCGCGCTGACGAGCTTTCCGTTCTTTGCGCAACTGATGACCGAGGGCCGAAGCGCCACCGCCGCAGGCCGCATGATTCAGGAGCTAGCCAGCGACGCGGTGCGGCGCGCGCGGGGCGCAGAGGGCTAGCGCGATTTTCGCTCGATTTGGCGCACAATCCTCTCACTCGTCATGCCCCATGGCCCGTCCTAAAGGGCGTATACGCCCGTCTTCGACGGGCTATGGACGGGCGTCAACGCCCTTGTGGAAGGCGGGGCACCCAGTAGTCACCGATCGATCGGTGTTTACTGGGTCGCCGGTCAAGCCGGGCGATGACGACCGAAAGGTCGTGCTTCAGTTCGATCGGAATAGGATGTGCACGAAGAATCTAAGCCAGCGCGGCGATGACCTCGTCCAATCCTTCGAGCGCGCGCTCGGTTGCCTCCGCGCCGAGCGCGATCAGGTCCGTGGCGCGATGGAAATCGAACAAGCCGATCCGTCCGACCCGGGGACTTATCAGCAGATCGGGCGGGTCGCCGGCGAGGCGCGCGCGCGTAATGCGGTCCTGCATCACGTTGAACGCTTCCGCCATCACGGTCGACAGTCCCGGCCGGTTCGCGCTGCCGAGAATGCGGCGCTTGGCGTTCTTCTCCGAACTGAACAGGCCGAGCAGACTGCGGCTTGCGACCTCATCCTCGATCGGAGGTTCAGCTGCGCCCTGATCCGGGACCGCGGTGCCGCGCCCGAACAGATCGGTATTGACGTTGACCGCGATCACGAGCCGCGCGCCGAGTGCGCGCGCGACCGACACCGGCACTGGATTGACGAGCGCGCCGTCGACCAGCCAGCGCTTGCCAAGACGAACGGGGGGAAAGATGCCGGGTAGCGCGTAGGAGGCGCGCATCGCGTCGGCGAGGCGGCCGCGCGTGATCCAGATTTCGTGGCCGGTGTCGATCTCGGTCGCGATCGCCGCATAGCGGATCGGAAGCTTGTCGATCACGAGGTCGCCGACGCCGGCGCTGAGTTTTTCGCCAAGCTTCGCGCCGTTGAGCAGGCTGGAGCCTGCGAAGCTCACGTCGAGATAGGAGAGCAGGCTGCGGCGCGTGAGGCCGCGACCCCAGGCTTCGAAGTCGCCCATCTTGCCGGCCGCAAAGCAGCCGCCGACCACCGCCCCGATGGACGTGCCGGTGATGATGTCGGGGGTGAGACCTTTGGCAACGAGCGTGTGGATGACCCCGATATGGGCAAAGCCGCGGGCGGCCCCACCGCCGAGCGCCAACCCGATGGTCGGCCGCTGCGGGGTCAATTCGGCCGGTAAGTCGGTTGCCACCGCCTGGTCGCCATTACGCCTGAGAAAATGAAGCACGAACTACGTCCTGTCGGTCCTTGATGGTGGGCTCGCGCGCGTTCCCGATCAATGACGACGCATCCATATGGTGAAGGTTTGGCGCCGGTGGCGGTAGCGAATGGTTAACGAAGGCGCCGAAACGGAAGTTCCAGGAGAGCTAGCCCGCCTTGCTGCCTTCCAATTCGAGGGAGCGGACGTCCTCGACCTTGGTCGGCCGCACCATCGTGAAGGTCTCGGTCACGACCGCATAGTCATGATAGCCGCAGCGCTGGATCGGCCGCATCGCGGCGGTGTCGAGCAGCCCGTTCTTGATGAAACGCTCGTCGATGTGCACCCCGATCACGCGGCCGATCACCACCCAGCCATTGAGCGCGTTGCCGTTCTCGTCATGCAGCGGCACGGTCTGCAGATAACGGCACTCGAGTGCGCACGGGCTCTCGGCGACGCGCGGCGGCTTCACCAGCCGGCAAGGCGCGGGCGTGAGGCCCGCCGCCTCCATCTCGTTGATGCCGCGCGGGTAGGGGGCGGATGTCTGGTTCATCTTCTCGCGCAAGTCCCAGGTCGCGAGATTGCAGACGAATTCCCTGGTTTCCTCCACGAAGGCGAGCGAATCCTTGCGCCCCTCGGAGGAGAACATCACGACCGGCGGACGGCTCAGCACGCCATTGAAATAAGAGTAGGGGGCCAGATTGACCGCCCCGGTCGCGCTCATGGTGGTGATCCAGCCGATGGGGCGCGGCGCGACGACCGCCTTGAACGGATCATGCGGCAGCCCGTGGTCGCCCTTGTCGGTCGCGTAGAACATGAAGATGAGGCTCCTAAGTTGTCGCGATACC